>Ga0209671_1007155_pt1 | contig 11550 bp, 4 predicted proteins | sample WorMetHERISLAND2_2_FD_187401 | JGI IMG/M metagenome (GOLD analysis project Ga0209671, IMG submission 187401) | Marine gutless worms symbiont microbial communities from Max Planck institute for Marine Microbiology, Germany - Olavius geniculatus... | ecosystem: Host-associated > Annelida >...
CCCCCAATGGACGGATTTGCATGAAATTTTGCATGGGGGGTCGTCTCACCGACGAAATTACCTGTTTCAAATTTTGTGTCGATCGGTTGAGGGGTTTCGGATCTGCGTGGGGTCGAATTTTGCCATTCTCCCTTTACTTAGCCGGTCGCCATTAATACAGGGCTGTGCTACCCACAGAGATATACTTTTCACCCAAAAGGTATATATCTGTGGTGCTACCGCACGCCTGTGATGACTTACCGCAGATAGTCACCTATCCAGTACTAACCACTTGATAGCGGCCCGACCGTGAATGGAACCAACAATCTCGCGGTCGCAAGTCTAACGTCCTAACCGTTACACTAAAGAGCCACGATTAAGAGGCTATTCGTTTTATCTACATACACAACCATTGGCTTCTATACCCCCAAATTTGGAATCAAAATCGGGCGCAATTTCTCCCCAGTTTTGGGCTCAGGTTCTCCCCAATTTTGACTCAAGTTTTTCCTCTATTTTGGGCTTTTTCTGCTCTAGGAAAAAAGTTTTGTTAAGGGTGTATAGTTCGCCCAGTGAAAATAAGGGAAAAGTAAAAATAGGGGGCGCATAAACAGGTAAGTAGTAATAACACAAACTGTGCACCTCTCAGCTAGAGATTAGTCTACACGTTGCGTTTTAAATCAAGCTGGACGATATCTCGTACGAAATTTAGTTTTTGTCACAATATTGCAGATAACAATAATATTTCTCAGGGGCATAATTTATACGGGCGGGGGTCTACGAACCCCCTGGAGGATTTATGATTTCAATTTTTTCCCTGTAAATCGTACCTTTAAAACAATGTTACTGCGGCATGGACACGTAGACTTAGAGGCCCCAAATATTACTGAGACCCCCAATGATTTACTGAAATGGCATGACGCCAGTGATAATTCTTACCGCAATACAGGCGACACGCTGCGCTGAAGACTATGCCGATCGCTGCCGATAGGTCTGTGTAAGTCTTCATACGGTGAAAGCGGCATTGAACTGTGACGGACCAAGCAAGCAGCCGTGATATGCAACGTCAGGTCGCGGTCATAACGCACTATAGAACTGACTGCTACTCTAGCCTACACTGAGATTGTATTCGTCATCGTAAAACCAGAGCATGCAGTTTCATCCTCATTTTCAATTCTGTTTACACAGACAGCGGCCGAATAGCAACAGCAGCGCTCTTCGTCGAAAACTGACCGTAAAAGTGTGCAATGTCGACGCTTGCTACAATTGACACAGGCGTCAGTTGCTGCTGCTGCTGATGATGATGATGCAGCGGGTTCCGGCGCGGATGCTCCGTGTGTATGGTCAACCGTCCGTATACATACACAGTAGCCTACAACAGCTGGGCCTACTATCGGCGCACGCCGTCGCGCCTCGCCGGACTGGTGCTGTACCATAAGCCGAAATATCGCGATACTGCGGTATTTTGCGACGCTACTTTGTCTTGTTGTCTCCGGGCCTCCCCTCTTGTCCGCATCCGTCTTCACGTATGATGGTGATCTGAGCCTGAAATTTCAGAAGACACGTTCCAAACCCCACTAGTTTGTACGGCACTGAAGTGACACCGATGTTAATGCCGAGCTGCTTGTAGCATGTATTCTTGTACCGCCGCCTGCCGGTAATACCGCGATATTTTGATACCGGCCGGTATGTGCAGCACACATCAGGCTGAGTCTGCATGGGTCGAGGATGGACGCGCCACACGCGTTGGTCGATCTGCCACCACCAAATCCAGAGTCAACGTTAACGACCTTCATACATCTGGCGCGTACGTGTCCCATTTCTAACTACCCAACGACGACGACGACGACGACGACGACGATGTGCTGCTATATGCCGTGCATCTCCCCGACGACTGGCTGGTCCACTGACTGACGTCCACTGCCGCTACTAAGCAACCGTCTGCTCCGGTAATGCGACTATGACGCCGTAAAAGCTATCTACGTGCCGCGTGCCAGTTGCGTTGCAACGCATTGCGATTCGTAGGAATAAACGTCGCAAAGCAATTATCGGTCATATTATGCTAACTACATGTGTCCAAACATTGCCAGACAGACATTCTCTCCGCGCATCGTCGTGTTTGTGGGCTTTGTATTTAGCCGACCGTACTGGTCGAGCTATTGGCACGGTTGTCGCCAGTCCGTCTGTCTGTATGTCTGTCACAGATGTACCGTGGCTAAACGGTGCCAGATAGGCTTTAGGTTGCTATTCATCATTAATAGGAAGTCACATATTGGCTTTCAAATGACATGAAAATCATCGACCTTGGATGACCTTGATGGTCACTGACAACCAATACGGTCGGCTGTCATAACGACAACTGGGCTTCTTGTTTCCCTTTGTCGGTAGTTAGCCCTCATTAGACCTAATTGCTATTTTATATCTGGGCTAAGTAACTGGTTCAAAAACCCAGTATGTCGTTACCTTTGTAAGCCGCAAAGTAATAGAATTCAGCGCCCTGTAATTTACTCGAAACATTCGAAGCAGTAAGGCCTAGATATTCATGCTTTGTTATAAAATTCGAAGCAAAAAAGCATTGAAAGAACTAATACAAAATAACATAGGCCTAGCAAAAATAAAACCTGCAACAGTTACAGTTTTTGTAACCTACGTAGGCCTACAGTGTAAAAGAAAAGTTGGCACACAACAAAAGCAATCATAAAAATCAAACTCCAGTTACAAAAATGTGTTTGCAGCAAAGTCGTCATACGGAATAACCAGAGAATATTCAAATGTTTCCTTTTTGTGCATAGTTTTGTTCATATTTTTATTCGTCTTACTGTCGTACGGTGGCTACAAATTATACCCTGACGAAACCCGACAGCGTTAAGCACCAACGCATGAGGGCGATAAACACAACTCGATATAGTCACGGCGCGACTCCAACTGTGGGTGTTAAGCCAGTGTCACACGTCATCTACGCATGCTTGTAGCAAACAAACAGCACGATCCGGATGACGAAATGTGTGACAGACTATAGCATCTCAAATCGTAAACCCGCCTGACGTGAATTTCTACAAGACTAGGCCTACCGCTTACTCTACGTCATTTATGTTGCTATACAAGCTAGCTCAAAGCCCAATGGCGCGTGAAATCATCACTGACCTACGATCACGTGTGTTTTGGCATAAATCGCGTGATTTGCGGAGCATTAATTTTATATCTTCGATATATCTTCGCCTCTGCAGCAGCGGAAACAAAGCTGTTCAATGCTCGTCTTGGTATCGTCGAATATAGGCCTACCAAGAACTGGGAAAGAGGCGTAGCATTTACTCTGATTTATTACGCCGTTATCGATAAAAACGTATCAAGTTTCTTGCACGTCCATACGCCTGTCCCATACCGGTATCAATTCAGAAACGACAAGAGTGAAAATCCGTAAGACCGTATAGAGCATAATATGTATGAACACACTAAAGATTCCCCGAAGCAACAGTATAGCCTAGGCCCTAACCGACGCATCAATATTTAGTTCAAAAAGTCAGTCGTTCGAGTCACTGGACGACGGACGTCAAAAAGATTCGCAGTAGTACGAGCAACGAAGCGGCGGTGCGATATCCAAAAAGATCGTCTGTCGTCACACGAAAACGCACTCACTTCGGAGATGGTCCGCTTATTTATTACGCCAGAGTTCGCGGGATGCGTTTGGCGCCATTCGTTTTTCATTCAGAACATTCGGCACGCGTCGGCATGACGAACGAGAGAACTGTATTAGTCGACATTATAAGCGGCGAGGCGTCCTACTGAAGATCGACAGCTCGTGGAAATTGCATCAGTATTCGCCGGTGTCGGTAGCGACGGACGTTGACGCTGCGTGGCGAGCACCGAAAGAAATGTATCGATCAAGCGCCGGTATGTGAGAACTTCTCCAACGTCTTTGGACTACGCGCCTCCACAGAGGACGTCGTCGTGCGTGTCGAACGTTTTGATTGATGCGTGGTCTTGTGCTGACGTCACGACTTGGCGCACCGTTTGTCATTAAACTGCCGGGCTTAGCGAAGAAAACAGTTTCTAACTAGAAACTGACAGTTGCCCCGCAGCGCATGGATGCACCACATGTAGATACCGCACTACGGAGTGTAGGCCCGTCGAGAGTCACAGCGGGGACCGGGGAAACATTCTCACGGTCACAGTGCCTACTGCCCTCTGGGGAAAAAATTGGATTTTTGTTTTAAAAATGGCGCATTTTGATGTAGGCTTATACTTTAATTTTTGATCGACGGCGGGGCCACAAACGCCGCCGTGGAACCCGAGGTAATTACTTACCCTCTCTACCTCCCTATCTCGACGGGCCTGACGGAGTGGGTAATCATAAGCTTCTCCCAAACGCTTTTGGCGTGTGCATGATGGTAACCAACGAGACTAACATCAATTTCAACCCCATGACAGTATTTTAGCGTAGCCTACATATACAATATGCATTAAGTATAACATTACATTAGTCGGGGTGGTCGCAGTCCTACAGACCTCCTGTCACCTAGCTTATCCCTGTGCATCCAACTATTCGGAATTCGGCGCACGTTGATCCGTCGTTTCTCACTGGTCGAAGTCGCTCGCTACACCAGACAGCGATGACCGGATTAATTAGCTACTGCCAGCCAGACCAGACGTCGGACAGCCTACAGATACTGTCTGTACATCGCTGATCTGTTGCCGTGCGTCGTCTCGACGTTAGGATACAAATCCGACACACCTAGACGTAGCCATAGGGGAGCACTGGGGGTAATGTGCTCCCCTCACCCTTAAGAGACCACAAATGATATTCATCTGGTGTCCGACTTCGAGCTGATTTATTCAAAATATAGCCGAAAATGCATCAAAACACTTCATTTCACACAAAAATTGGGACAATTTCTGGAGGAAGCACAATCCCCCTTTAAGGCTTTCGAAAGCGATTACGCGAATGTAACTTTACAAAACACCAAAAGAGTCACCTGCTACTAGCCGGCCACTATACGCTTTAATTGGCAATAAAAGCCGAAAAAGTGCGCGATAATTTCCAGTTTATCACCTGCAACGAATCGCATCCTTACAGGACTCGTAGATGCTTTCGAGAGACAGCCCCCTGCAGCCGCTGCCCTACATATTAGGCATATGCTCGCCAAAATTGTTCCTGTAGTCCTTAAAATTAATATGTCGTTCGTTCATTCATTGTTCAGGCTATATAGCAGCCTATATCTACCACGTGTTCAATATGTACGCGTACTCGTAGGCCCCATTATGTTTGTATTGTATTTTGTAAGCTGTTTTTTGGCGTAACAAATATTTGATAATTGTATCAATTTCATACGCAGTCTATCTGCTAGTGCCTGCTCTCTCACGCTCGGCTCTGGTCGTCTACGGTGTGCCACTATACACAGTCTATGTAATTTGTCTACAACAGCTTCCGTGCAGTGACTGATCCTGTAACCTACTCCACAACGACAGTAAAAAACAAAACAACAGCAAAAACAACTGCAGCTTGGTTGAAACAGTGACTAGGCCTAGGCTACAACCTTTATACTGATGTTTCAACTTCTAGAAAAAGCAATTGCGATTGCTGAAACGTCAAACGAAGGTTGTAGTTTGAATCGAGGCCTAATTTACGTAGGTTAATACAAAAATATGATATTCTGTGTTTAAATCATCAAAAACTTGCAAATTTGACACTCTAGACAGTCTATCAATGGATAGAATTGCCGACGTCAATCACAGATTTACATAAACAACAGTAAAAACAGTGAACTTTTCGCCCCAGGACGTTTTGTCCCTTGCCTGGACGTTTTGCCAACAAAACTGCAGACGACGCCGAAAAAAAGAATGAAGAAAACACCCATCTGTCACAGTGGTGAAGCCAGAAATGTGAATCGGGGCGGGGGGAACTACACCGTGGGCCATAAAAAACGTGCCACTTTACTTTTGTCCATATCTTCGCCAATTATTGACCAATTTTCAAAATCCTTTCACTGGCACACTCTGCAGACAACTTGCAATAATGTGATTATTAATTTTATTATATATCCCACCACACGTGGGTTTCTACAAATGCGTTTCTACACTACCTTGTGAAATATAAATGTAAGCAAAAACTAACAATAATAACAAAAATTTAGGTAAATGAAAAAAACGCTTCAGACCAACATTGCGATGAATGATTCGTATGACACTAGACTGTGATAGACCCACACAGTCTAGTGTCATACAGACCATTCACTGCAATGTTGGTCTGAAGTGTTTTTTTCAATTTTACCAAAATGTTTGTGTGTTATTATCGTTATGTATGCACGTTTTTGGCCCACCCTGTAGATTCTTTCCCCTCTCCTCCTCTTTTCCTTCCCTTCCTTCCGTTTATAACTCCCAAGTCCCATCCCTTCCCTTTGCTCCTCTTCCCCTCCCTCCCTCGCACTAGAAGTAGGACCCCTAAAATCCAGCTAGGGAATCTGAGGCTGAGGAAGCAGTGTGAAGTACCCCAGTGGGGCATTAGGTGGGGCCCGAGCCAAAATTAAATTTGGTATATTATACGTTTAAAATACGAGATCTAGTGGCAACAATGTTACTTATTTTCCTGAGAATCAGCTGACCAAATTCAAGGCAGTGTAAAAATGTGCTAGTCTTGTCTGGACGATTGGGGGCTGGGCAGTGGGTACCCCTAGTCTACATCACTGGTCCGTCAACTGTCGTCTTCTCCCATCCTTCTTCCCTGCTAGATCTGCTTCGTCAACCAATCACCAGTTAGTCACAGCCAGTGGCGTCGTGGCACGGAAAAGCAATGGTCCCACGCCAGAAATTTTCGGCCGTCGGACAATCACCAGAAATCTTCTTCGTCCCGAAGTGCAATATTTGGAAAAATTTAAAGGCAAAATAAAAATTTTGAGCACCGATAACCTCTGTTCTTGGAAATTCACAGCTGTCTGTCGAAAAATTGCAACTTCCTGTTCTGCCACCACGACGCCGCCGGAAAAAGAAAAACGATATCAGCTCCCCCAATCTCAGTCAAACCCAGTCACAACAATTCGCATAAGTGAGCTACATTTAAAGGCACTGCAAGCGCAAATGACTATCAGTCACACGAGCCTTCTGTCACTAACACTAGTCCACTCACTGTTTGTGTGCTAATCGCAGTCCGACTGCATTTCACAAACAATCTCATCAACGTCAGACTCCGCAACCACTGCTCCTATTAGCAGTTTGTTGATAGTCTTCAAAGCAGCTTCGGTTGACAGCGCCGAATTCACAGCCTCGTCTCGAACAGCAAGACTGCACACATGAACGAACAAATACGATTCATTAACGCTATAGAAGAATACAAATTACAGAACTGAAGATGCAAAATAACAGTTCAACTAACGTATTCTCTTAGTTTCTCGCAAAAATACGTAAATGTGCAAGTCTATATTTTACATGAGCAATGAATGAGAAAAGAACTTTTAAAAAGTCTGGGATAGTAAACCACATCTTTCCAGTCCACATCAATGAAAAACAGCAAAATGGTATACACAAGCACCACGCAACGGGAAATCTCATTGTTAAAGATGTCGTACTTATCTGCTTAAGACCGCAAAAATGCAAACATCTCACAATATAAATTAACAGTATGGCAAATAATCATGAAAAGTCCACAAATCTGTAGGAAGAACGTATCGCAGCATTGCAATGACATCTCTATAGCAATCACCAGACGTCAGCTAAATGGGTCCTATATATAAAAATACTAAAACAAAAAAAAACTAAAACTCGCACACAACTATGTTTCAGGCAGAAGCAGGCACACCGCCAAACCAAATTGTGTGCAATTAATTTAAAAACTAGAAAGCAGTCATAGCCCGTAGGTACCTCCGCCAAGGCAAAGCTATTCGCCAGGTGGCGTCACCATCTTCGATTTTGCAGCGTTTTCCTTATGCCCCTTTTAACGCAATGGTAACGAAAATTTCAAAGTGATCCAGAATCCAGGATTCCTGCCGGATCACGCCCAAAATTGAATCACTGGTAGTTTGTGCCATGCCCGACATACCCTCAAAATTTCAGAAAGATCCGTTCATAACTTTTTGAGTTATCTTGCTGACTCACAGACAAACAAACAAACAAAAACTGGCAAAAACATTACCTCCTTGGCGGAGGTAAAAAACAGTTCACCACTGTCGCGAGATGCAATAGCATCGAAACTTTCGTGAAAATTCGATCAATAAATACTAAATATATTGCAACTTGCAAAAACAACATCACAACATCAAAGACAGAAACGTAGATGCAAGAATTGAATAAATGCACAGATAGATGACAAAAATTGATGCCTCCACCAAAGGTTTTTTGAGAGGAACACCATTCCAACAACACACTGACTGGCAGATGGCCCTTAATTATCTATGATAAATGTACAAAACATCAGTTTATACATTTGTTAACAGCAATGTGCAATGTCTGACACTTTGAAAAAGGCAAAAATCATAAAAAAGGTGATATCACTCACCACCACATCATCTAACTGACAATGTGCTTTTTATGATTTTTGCTGTTTTCAAAGTGTCAGACATTGCACATTGCTGTTAACAAATGTATAAACTGATGTTTTGTACATTTATATTTGCTGTTTTATTACTACAATAATGTTTTCTTATAGGTGGTGAATTATAATTTATCTGTTTTGCACGGCCGTGAAGATGCAAAGCCTCAGAGTTTGGAATCAATACCCTGACTTCCTGAGGTGACATGACGTCATCGGACTCAGCGTGGGCACTTTCCTACTGGCGGACAATGATGACCATGCATCTATCTTGCACCGTTGCGGAAATACAAAGCCTCAAAGACTTCTGGGTCACGACCTTGACTTTTTGGAGTCACGTGACGTCATCGGTCAGGTGACCAATGGACTCACTGTGGTCACTTTCCTATTGGTGTCATGGATGACCATGCGTCTATCTTGCACTGTTATGGAGGTATAAAGCCTCAAAGTTGCATTTAGCCCATATTGAGGGCCAAAAGTTTACTGCACATGCCTGACGTCACGTGACCTGTAGGCAGAGGGTCAAAAATGATTACCTATTTGGAATTTCCAATAAGATATTGCCTATTCATTATACAACTTCTATAGAGCTATGATGACGATTAACGGCCGTTTATAGATGAAAATTTTATGCAGGAACATTTTGGGCCAAAAATTTCCAAGTCCGTTTTTGGGCCCAATTTTTGACTTAGCGGGATTTTTCAGGGGTTAGGTATTAACTTTGAATTTTCTAACCCTAAAAAAGCACACCCTTGCATGCACGTTGTCTGAGCCATCATGTGTAAAAATCCGCCAACCGGTCTGACCTGTAAGCTGGCCATTAAAAAAGATAAAAAGAATTTTTTAAAATTTCCATTATATTTCAGCCCTTTGCCAAGAAGCCCCCAATGGACGGATTTGGACGAAATTTTGCACAGAAGGTCATCTCACGGATGCAATCACCTGTTTCAAATTTTGTGTCGATTCGTTCAGGGGTTTCGAAACTGCGAGAGGTCAAATTTTGCCATTCTCCATTGACTTAGCTGGTCGCCATTAATACAGGGCTGCGCTACCATGCACCTGGGATTCAAGAAGGAAATTTCTGTTTTCAAGACCTTACATTTCCTGATAACTGCTTGGTAATCTAAAGTGTCCCACTATGCCCTTGTACCACGTCTCTGCTAAGCCTATCTTCGAATTGACTGTCCCTTAGGATTAACAGCTGGAAAAACTAAAATAAGACTGAATTGCAACAAAATTATTTTAAGGTGCTCACACTTATTTATAAAAAATTCTGCTAATGTTATGAGTAGGCATGGAATTTCGAGCCAAGCCGCGGAATTTCCTCTTTGCTGTGGAATTTTGATATTTTTGCAGAATTTTCACGGAATTTTGCAGAAGTTGAAAATTCACCAGCGATCGGTACAATTTTTGACTTAATGACATATTTTTGTCATGAAAAAATCAAACTAAACTGCCAAAAAGTTGTGGGTCCTATGTGGGCAATATGGCACAATCGCAAATAAACGCAATGCAACTTGACAGATTGCACTTTTAAGATGAGAAAAATATAGGTAATTTTCTGTGTTCGTTGTCAGCATAACTCAGCACAATGTCACTCTGCCAACTGCCCTACAGAAACAAATGTTTATGAACAGGACAGAGCTCAGTTTCCTTTAAAATGGAAGGCCACAGTGAGCCATGGAATTTAAATAATTTTGCCACGGTAAGCCGCAGAATTTTGCAAACTGGCCCATGGAATTTGGCAAAATTTTAGGTGGAAACTGTGGGCCCTAGTTATGAGCACACTCTAGCAGTGACAAAAGCATAAATGTGCACCCCAAAAAGTCACTTACAGTCGCAGAATAACACAACCGACCACAGCCCATTCAGCAGATCTCAGTGCAATGTTTCGACTTGAGAGTCTGTATGACATCAGCAGATAGCATCAACATCACAGCATTGTAATGCACAAATATATACAACAAAACAGGTCGCCATACAAAATATCACATAGAGTTTGACCATGACCATAGATTATTTTTAAAAACTTGCTGACTAATTTGCCCCAGCAGTTGCTTCCACTTCCATACATTGAGACCAGATGTGAGAACACTGATCTCCAAATTCCACGCACTAAACTTGTAACAGCCACTGAAAAAACTGAACCTACTGACTAAATGTACTTCCGTGCACACACAATATTTCATTTTCAGTTATGTTTTAAGTCAGACTAAGTAATTATCGTGAATTTATATAGGACCTAGTTGAAAAAATCTCCAACGTGATAAATAAAACTTAAAACATATAATTAACAGATGCCAGTTTTCCAGCGCAAATCATTCTTCATGCCATCATGCAATCATATTACTATCATGCCTGGAACCTACAACATCTCCGGTGTTCGTTGTACTTCACAGATTCACGAGCAGAAGACGTTGTGCTAAATTCTAATCAAATTCTCATGCATAGTTTATCTTTCCCCATTTCCTGAAATTCTGGTTTCAGTTTCTGAGTTTCCCCTAGAGTAATACATATTTTTACAGCGATGGTATAATTTTGCTGACTCAAACTGCAGTAACTATCACACTGTTGCAAACAATGAAAAGCAGCAAACAATTCAAAAGTTCCAGTGACGATAATCATGACGAATGCTTATGATGATGATCACGTAAATTATCACTACTGTTGATAAGACAATTAAAGGACACAAATGGAATACCGTAAACAATGAACAAGCTCCCGTAATGCAGTTGAAACATCAGTCAAACGTAGCGACGTTGGTTCAAGTAGCCGTGGCACTCTATCATACAAATGACAATTAACAGCACAGATAACAGTTAATATATCAGCAGAAAGTAATCTTAAATATAGAGCTGTCACATTTTCTAACTTTCTATATTCTAGAGGCGGGTCCCATAAACGTCTCGGGCCCGGGGTAATTTACCTCCTACTCTCCATCTCGACGAGACTAAGTGCGTTAATTTACACGTTAATTAATGCATTAAAAAAATTAACGCACTGCGTTAATGCGTTAAAAAAATTAACGCCTTGACAGCTCTACTTAAATATAATAC
>Ga0209671_1007157_pt1 | contig 11547 bp, 5 predicted proteins | sample WorMetHERISLAND2_2_FD_187401 | JGI IMG/M metagenome (GOLD analysis project Ga0209671, IMG submission 187401) | Marine gutless worms symbiont microbial communities from Max Planck institute for Marine Microbiology, Germany - Olavius geniculatus... | ecosystem: Host-associated > Annelida >...
ACGTGATGCATGCTTAGACTTCCTAGCTGCCGACGAATATCCGGATCCACCGAAATTTTTGCCGCCGCCAAAAAAATGCGGGCGCCATAATCACCGCTGAATTTGTGAAATTCATTAGCCGCAAAAAAAAACTTGGCTAACCTTCGTTCAGGTTTTGGCTTGGTCTGCCGTTTTTTAACCAATTCACACGGGCGACGCTGACGCGGCTCAACTGCCGTGACATCACGCACTACTCTTCTAAAATCTGAACTAAACATTTTTATTGTGGATTAATTTAAAGCCACAATAGCATGCAAATACATATGGAGTTTTTTATGTGCCGCTGAGAAACAAGTGTTGTAGCTGCATTATAGACAAAAATTAGCTGTAACTAAGCCGTAAGTTTATGTTCGCGACAAAATTCGGCTAATCTGAATATCAGACGTATTTTTGGTTCAGCTGGATTTATTTCTCTAAAAAAATTGGCTAGGAGTCTACGCATGCTGCACAAAATTATGTGCTCAGTGCATAACCAATCTTTCTGTTACTATTTTCCTGACAAACGCATCACTAATAATTAACTTTCTTCTCTGTACTCCAAGCATATACACAGAACAGCAATTCTGAATCAAAAAAATACAAATGACATAGAAAATTCTGTGGCTACAATTGATTCTTACAGTATAAACAACTGCGTAGCCCCACATTAAGATAAATTTGAGAAGTATGAAAGCTGTTTTGATTAAACAAGTCAGACATTAAACAGCCAGAAATGAGACACTGGTGATATAACTGATTAATACGAGTATACGGTTCTCAGCAGCAGTGTGCAGCCATGGAGCGAAACAAGCAGCGTTCACTAATAACTTCCTTCACTCTCCAACATACCAGCCATCCTCCTTCCTTGTCCCTGGCAAGTTTATACAATGGATCTATTCTACTATCTACCGGGTGGTGCAAAAAAGTGCAACACCCATGCCTTGTACAGTTCTGGAAACAATTAGCCTCGATCACTGCAGTGAAGTGCAATCATCTACAGGGTGTGCCAAAAATGACCCAACTTGTTTTTGTCAGAACTTCATCAAATCTCTACCAAATTTGATAATTTTGGCCCACACATAGCCAAGACAATAGAATTATGTACAGTACGCCCACTGTCCACCACACATAATTTATGTCAATGAACTACCATGTAAAATGCAGATGCTTCAAATTCATTGTTACATTACATGGTGATTATCGGTATCAGATGGCTCACTTTTTTATTATCAATTTGACAGAAAGTGCCATGTGATGTAATAAGTTTTTGGTATTAAATATTTTATGCTGAAAATAGCAGACAAAAAAATAACTAATCAATGAGCTTAAAACACATATTTATCCATGAATAAGTGCTGTGCATTTTGATCAGTTGATCGTTAATGCCGCTGTCATCTGTGCCGTCATGTCTAGGGCATTGTGTACACTCTGGGCATAAATTCTGATAATTTGGAAGCAAGTTGTTACACAAAGTCATGCTGAATAACTCATATTTTACTTTACTGTGTTCTGAATTGAGTTGTTGAAACTTTTTCTTAGACAACAACTGATTATTATACAACAATCTGGAGCATCTGGGTTTTACACGGTAGTGCACTGACATAAACTTCGTGAGGTGGACAATGAGTGTACCTTACATATTTTTATTGTCTTGGCTATCCGTATGCCAAAAATTATCAAATTTGGTGCAGATTTGATAAAGTTCTGACAAAAACAAGCTGGGTCATTTTTGGCACACCCTGTAGAACACCTGAACATAGTATTCAACATGACAACCCTTCAATGCAATGGCCAAGGCTAACTATTCCTACAACTGTCCGACTGCTCGATCTATGAAAGCAGGCATGTCCCACCTTTATGTGCCTCCCTGTACAAACACCTACTAACTACTGGGCAATAACAGAATCATTTCCAATACTCACTAACAAACAGATTCACAAAGAACAAAACACAATCTAACTCAAACATAATGTTAATCACATAAAAACAAATACATCTACATAAATTCTTTTTCATTTAAGATATGAAATTCTTGAAGATCTAGCTGACACAAATTTTACAAGTACACAAATGGAAAGGCATCCCTACAAAGCACTGTGGAGATGGTCCAAACATCACAAAAATTTCACTCGCAGAAATCAAAAAGGGCAGTAGCAAAGACCATATACTAAGCATAATGTTAAGTGGGGCCCACAGATTTCCGCGGGCCACAGAATTTTGAGCCGTGAGGCAGAATTTGCCTTTTTCTGCGGAATTTTGATAACGACACGGAATTTTGCAGAAGTTAAGAAATGACAGGTGACTAGTACAATTGTCGGCTTGATAACGTAAATGGACTAACTATATCACGGGGAAAATCAAACTAAACTGCCTAAAACTGCATCCCTACTAATAATTACCATCGTATATGGCACAATCGTAAATTAGCACAATGCAACTAATTGACAAATTGCACTTTTGAAAAGAAAAAAACCTCGATAATTTTCTTTCTATGTTGCTGGCATAAGTGAGCGTCATGCCAGCATCCAAAAACTGAAGTTTTTTTAACGGAATAAAGCTTAGATCATGCACAAGAGAAAGGCCACAGTAAGCAGCAGAATTTGGATAATTTTGCCGCAGTGAGCCACGGAATTTTGCGAACTGGCCCGCGGAATTTGGCAAAATTTTCCGCAGTAAACTGTGGGCCCTAATGTTGAGTAAACTGCAAAAGTCACCACTGTAATGCATACAATAAAAACCAAGACACAAAGCTTACTACTATGTACACAACAGAATCATGCACAACATCAACATTACACCATAACAATTTATTACCATGCTGCAGCTACCAGGCGCATCTACACCATTTAATTCTTGGAACAAATGATCTACATTAAACTAATGATGAAGGTATTTCAGCATTAAATGGGTAAGTTTGCATAATTCAATAACTAAAATAATTAACAAAAAATAACAACAGCCATCAAAGACAAGATTTCTCAAACATTGCTCAGACAAAATTTAGCTTCTGCTTTTTCAAATGAAGAATAATCCGAAATCGATAACAGCACCAAAATGCGTTCAGCTGGGGCGGACTCCGTCCAGACCCCACTGGGAGCTCGGAACTTATGGGAGGGTTCCAAGAAAGGGACAGGAAAAGGGAGAAAAAAGGAAAAGAAAGTCAGAAGGGAACAGGGAGAATGGATTGAAGGGGCTTACTCTAGGATAATTTACTCTAGGGGCTAAAGGGGTATAGATGCCCACTGGTTGCTGCAGCTGTACTGAGCAATCTACACAGATGACATCGGACGATAAGCACAAATAATGTGTTCGAGATCAGAACACATCAAGAGATCGGGCCAAACAGGCAGACAAAATACAACAAACACATTCAAACTCTTCACTGGAAAACTATGAACAACGCTATCAATCAATAACATATATTATAGCTTACACAATATTCAGTGTAAAAGGTCACATGATCAACATTTATCGGTATCTGTCCTTTAACGTTAGAATTTAAAGTTTCTCTTTCAAATCCAGTTACCAAATTCAATGGTCGAAATTGGATTGTTCAAGAGCTGCAAAAATATCAATGCCACCACATGAAGGCTTGTGAACAAAGAAACATAAATGGCAAATAGCTGCATGCACAAACCGTTGGTAGAGTATATCGTAGCTTACACTGTCGTTCATTTGATCATGCTTGAGTGCACTCGTTGAGTTATCATACCATTATGCTATTGTTGAGCTATGCTAGAGATGGGCAGTACTAGCGAGCGTGAATATGGTGTAATTTGTCCGTTTCATGAGTCATCAAAGTGTATAATTGCAAAATATGAGTTACTGATCAAATTGTTGTCACGGTCATTTCGACAAAGAATGAAAATTGTTAACACACGAATTTCTAGTTCATTAGCGCACTCACTTCACAATACCAGACAACAAGTTTCATGGACTGCGTGGGGACTCGGGACTTCAGCCTAGTTAGCAGAGCCAGACTTAGGCATGCTTAGTCAAACAGGACACCACCAAAAGCAAGCCCCCACAATGCCAGAGAAAGTCGAAACATTTTCTGGCCCGTGGTGTGGTGCGACATAAAAAATTAACTCGGTGCAACATGAAATTTCCTGGTGCAGGGGCTCTGTACGAAATCTGCAACTTACGATGTTACTTTAAGTTTTTTTGTTTATTAATATCAGAAAATCTATTTAGAGTGAGGGCCCATGTTTCTAGTAAAAAGGGCCTAATTCCATGTAAATCCGGCTCTGCTAAATGGCATAGCATATTGGTTACTCAGCAATGACCAATGACAAAAACGTGAAAAATCTCTAACCTAAAACGATTTCTTCACTTTACACAAATCTAACAGTAATAACTGCAATGGTTAATGAACCTTCATCCCAACTAAATACAAATACACAAATTAAGCCTATCAGTCACTGTACAAATTGTCACTGTAAAACACAACAACAACAACATTACAGGACAAATGCACTACGATTTACGACGGCAATTTTTCTCAGTCTTCGACGAGAGCATTTTCTTTGGTTTTCGACAGGTGGTAAGTCGATGCTGGTTTGAGGACACTGGAAACTGAAGAGAGTCATCATCGTCATCATTGGCTAGTTTGTCGTTGGTATCGCTACCAACATCGACATCTTCATCTTCATCGTCGCTGCTGTCATCCGACGACATGCCAGAAGCCTGACAATCGATTTTGATCTTGCTGACAGCGGCGGCCGAAACGGCCGTGCGTGATGAAGAGAAAAGCGGCAGACTGGAGTCGACGGTCTCAAAGCGACTGTCACGAGACGCTGACTCACTCTTGACACTGTTACTGTCATCATTGTCGTCATCCACTACAGAATTCTCCTCGTCCTCGTCTGCAACCGATTCGACGCTTGCCATGGTGGTTTTGTGGAATGTTTTGGCAGAATGTGGAGCAGTGCTGCTGCTGCTGTGGTCACCCAGTGAAACCGTGTTGAGGGTAGTCGTTCTGCCAGCATTATGACCCAGGACACCGGCACCAAGGGTCTCCTCACTGGCGCCGATCACGCCAGCTAGCAGCCGATTGCTCTCAGCACGACTGATCTGGTGCACGAGTGTCATATGACCCTTGAGTGTGATCACGTTGAAGTATTTGCGCTGGCAGAATGGACACAGCAGCTGCTTGTGGTTCAGCTCGTCTGTCTTGACACCCATGCTCGGCAGACAGGTGGCCAGCTGGTGCGCACGGCATTCCTTCTGCGTTGCTGACCGCTGGTTGCAGTATGGACACAGGTACGAGTAGTGCCGGACGTACGTAAACAGGCGCCGGCCGCCCGACCCACCGTCAAAGCACGAGTCTGGCGCAGCAGCACGATGCTCACGCTTAGCTAACTTGGTGCTCAGATCACGGCCACAGTTTGAACAGAGATAGCTCACGATGCACTGCATGAACACATTCTTGTAGACGATTCCTTTGGCAGTTCGGCGCGTCGGCAGCGTGTCCGACGCCATGACTAACTTCGACCGCAGAAATGCAGCTTCCTTCCGGCTCTTGGGCGTGGAATTTGTGCTGTTACGCAACGTGGCATGGGCAAGTGCTTGCAGCACCTGCTTCTGAGTCTCCGGATTCGCAACACTGCTATTTGTTGTTGTTGACCGTTGGCGCTTAGCTGCTGATATCTCCCTCAGGGTCATCTGCAGGTCGTTGTTTAAGAGCTCCGAGGAATGCAGGATGTGGCAGTGCCGACTGAGGTATTCTGCAGTGAGAAACTGCTTCAAGCACCAGGCACAATGGTGCATCTCGCTAGCTGGGACAGCAGAAGCTTCGGACTGCTGGCAGATGTAAGTGACGTGGTACCACATCAGCTGCTGGTCCCGGTAGCGCATGTCACACTGCATACAGCAGTAGATGCTGGTGCACTCCACCGCACATGCTGCATGCACCTTGGTAGCAGTTGCATGCCGGATGGCGGAGGCCCGGTCAAGGAATGTCACAGGACACATGCCGCAGCGATACTCGGCAAACTCATACATGGCAATCCCGTCGTGAATGACCTCGCGACCTAGCCGACCCACCTCAGCGCCAGCATCCGCAGCACCCACACTGCTGCTTCCATTCTCCTGCGACAAGCTATCGCTAACAACGGTTATTGGTTGGCAGGTGGCATCACCATCCGATGGAACAGTACAGAGCAGCGAGTTCTCAACGGTACAAAGCAGCTGTAACAGGCTTGCTGCATCTACTTCGACGGGCTGACTACCAGCCTCGCCCGCAGCCGTCTCCATCCCCGGCGACTCCTGAACTAAGACGCTGGTGTCCTGTTCACCACTCCACTGAGATTCATCTGGATGAAAGGCTTCGCCGCTGATCTCATCCCCAACGCCCGATCTACCCGGGCACGTCACTATGTGAGCAGTCAGCCACGAGCAGTCAGGCACCACTTCGCCACAACCATCGCACACACAGTCAGCCAAAGCATCAGTCTCGCCTCCAGCATTATCTGCATCTGCTGAATTATCCAACTTCTTGGCATTTCGCTCCATCTCCAACTCTGCTTCGACTTTAACCACATCAGTTTTGTCAGTAATTGGACTAATCTCTATTATGCAGTTCTTAATCTGAACACCATTAATCGCATCGACATGGAGTGTATCTGCTTTCTTGTCCGACTCCTTGGTGCAAGCATTAGGAGATTCAGTGTCAATCGGGATCTGGCTGTCTGACTCTGTTAGGTCAATCTCGGGAGCGTGCCACTTTAATTTTCCGGCATCAACAGCTGAGCAGCTGGCACCTCTGGCCAACGACTTGCGACATGGAACTTTGGCATGCTGCAGCAGCTGCCTCCTGGTCCGCAGCTCACGATGGCAGAAACGACATTCCAAGCCATCTCGACCGATCTGTCGGAACATTTCTTCCACTGTCCGATGTGACTTCAACTTTTCGTCAGTATTCAAATGCATCTGATTCTCTTCACCAGTACTGCTGACTGTTCTCCTCTTCTTCAGTAATATCATATTCTTCACACATCCATCCTCCATGCTACTTGCTGTTACACCATCAGTCACACTGCCATCAGAGTGTGTACTGACATCACTTCTGTCACGTGTGACTGAATAACTTCTTTTGTACTTCTTTTCATCAACTTGCTTTCTAGCACTTAAACCACGTGGGGCAAGACCACTCCTGGCTGATGTGGACTTTTCGTTTTCCTTGTCCGAGGTTGGCCGACTGTTTGCGTCAACTGCAGCAAGGCTTGCTGAACTGCTGTCACGATTTTCAGCTCGAAAGTCACTCTTCATCTTTCGCTTCGTAGTGACATGGGTGTAAACATTATGATGTGCTGACGAAGCAACCTCGTCATCAATGTATTCAACGCCTCGACTTGCACGACGCTTCTTTACCTTGCTCACTGAGGCATCTTTCAAAACTGACTTCACATTCGACTCGGCCACAGCATTACTGGTGTTTAGTGATTGAGAATGCTTGCCATCCGAAGACGTACCGTTCGTTCTTCTAGTGCAGATTCCATTCACTGCATCACTAAACACTGTTTCCACTGGTTGTGTTAAATTCTTCCTCGGACGACCTCGACGCCTCTTTTCTGGCTGATGATCTGTACCCTGTACATCTTGTGCACTTTTCAGCTTTTCAGTCTGATCAACATCCTTCACTTTACTTAACTTACCCGCTTTAGTACTATTACTCCGCGACAGCCGCAGCTTCACACGCTTCTTTCGCAGCTTTGGCTTATGTGTACGTGGACCTTTACCTCGACCTCTGCCGGCAAGCGATTCCTCCACAGAGTTCGTGGCAGGTTCGCCTGCATCGTCTCCATTAATGCGAGCAGTCAGCTTCGACAACGAGATTCGGATGCTGGTTTTTGGCATCTTGCTGGTGGAAAAATCATCGGTGTTTTTCTTAGCTGGACATAGATTAGTGTTTTTACTGCTGGTTAGCGCAGTACCATCACCATAAGCTGGTGAGTTAGACAACTCATCTTCTTTGCCAGATTCAAGTCGGACTTCAATGTCTCCTTCTTTCCACAGAACTTCACCTGACGTCTCGTTTCCTGCTGCAGTTTGATTAGTCCCAATACCTTCGGACAATTCTTTTGCATCATCGGCATCACAGCCATTTTCACGGCCAGTCTTTTTACTGCACACCTCTATCAACAGTTCGTGATCATCATCATCGTCATCATCAGTGATAAAATAATCCTCAGCGCTACTTGTACTGGCTCGTCTTGTGACCGGCAAATTAGCGGCATCGTCGTCCGCTACATCAGTGTCTTTTCTACAGCGGTCACTATCCTTTCCTAACTCAGTCACCGAATCCGAATGCTTGGCAATTTTGTCTCCGTTTTCCACTGGCCTAACAACTCCATCCGTGCTTTCTTCTCGTACAGTCCGACACATTCCATCGGAATCTTTCTCCACTGGCTTCTTACCCATCGACTGACAATCCCCCATTCTTGTAAGTCCCCCTGATGTGTCTGCTACTGACTCTGTTTCAGCTAACAGGCGATCTTCTGTCTTGGGCTGCTCACACGAATCGCCGTCAGTGTCAAGGTTAGCAGACCTGTCAGCCATGGTCGGTGTAGATTTCTTAACCTGCCCATCATTTTCACTCTCCGACTCTGTCTCCAGCTTCACTTTGAATGACAATGATTCGATGGACTTGAGCAGGCTGCAGTACTGCTCCGCGTTGATGCCAGACATATCACTGGTAGAGATTGACGCATCATCATCATCAGAATCATCAGACTCCATGTCAGGCTGCTGATGCTGCGGCTGCGAAATATTCAGTCGATTTGTTGCACTGATACATGCCTGCACAAAACATTCCAATTCTTTCCTTAAAACATTAAACGGCAATCGGAGCATGCAGACCTCCGCCACCAATGCTATATCAATTTTTTTCCATCACGTTTGCCAGACAGCATAACTATATGTATCATATCTGATAGCAGTAAAGAATGCTTCAACTATATCCTGGGTCCAGATGCTGATCCAGAGCATCATTAAAATCTAATCAACTCTAGGTTGGGTCAAGTTTAAACTTCCCTGAAAATTTCAGCCAAATCCATCTGTAACTTTTTGTGTAATTCTGCTAACAAACTAAAAGATAAATAAATAAATGTGCTTTATGTAGTACTAAAATCATGCAAAATGTGTCAGTAAACATAGTTAACCAAAACTGTTGTAAATTTTGCTGAATTGCAACATTATATTGTTAGTTTGCTTTGTTTAATTTGTCGCTTTTTCCGTGTATTGTCGTTATTTTGGTAAGAAGCCGAGATGTCGCTAGGGAAGACGTGCTACAGCTTATACAGTTGCAGTTGCAGTACTGACCTTCAAAATCATTCAATGTCAACGATTTTCATCTCATCTGAAAGGCGTATGTGATTTTATGTTAGTGATCAATAGCAACCTATGCCCTATCTCGCACCGTTTAGCCACAATACATCCGTAACCCACAGATGGACAGACACACAACAACGTCGTTAACCCGTGCCACAAACGCTCTACAACATAGCTGTAGCATGTCACAACTCAAAAACTAACGATTACACATTTGTAAACATTAACAATTACGTCATGGCACCAAAGTCACTGTGTATCGAACAATTGTCAGCAATTAATTATTATTCGATGTTCCGCTATTCATTGTACGAAATTACAGACATTAGGCTACAAATATTTAAAAAACATAAATATTAGGTGTAAAATACCACAATATATCAAAAATATCGCGATATTTAAAAAGAATCACAATACGATACGATACAATACCGGGTGGCGCTAAAAACGTCCCAAACTTTGCATAACTATAACGGCGCGTATACTTTACGGAGATAAATTTCCTTTGGTACATTTGTAGACCAATATGTACTCTTACTTGCTTATAAATTTCAGTGACCTCACTTATGACACTACTGGATGCTGCTTAATGATGTAATGAGAGTGAAAGATCCAATTATGTAAGGACAGCATTCCATCACACCGCATCAAAGCTACTCAAATTTCCTTCGACACAAAACATCCAATTTCATCAGCTCACAAAAATGTACAACACATTCAACAGATTTGAATCCCCACTCATTGTTTAGTTTGGGATACCTTGCAAGAATTTGGCTATGTCTATGAAAGAATGCGTAAACCGTTTTTCAAACCTCAAACGTCTTCAGAATGTTATCAGAGACAAATGGCACGATGTCAACGTCAGACAACCAGAATCAGAAAAGCCATAAAGCAGTGAAAAAAGCATCTAGCAACAGTAGCAAAAGAGAATGGAAAACCTATTCAGTATATTTTCTGCTGATTAGTTAACTGATGATTCGGCCTACTGTGACGTTTTGGCATAGCCTGCGTACAAGCAGCAATGCAAATAATGAACCGCTTGCAAAAATTGCTTTATGGCACGTGACGCTATTTTGTTTGTATCATGGTTCATACAGAACCCCACTGAGGTCAGCCACCATGATGTGGTGGTGGGGCTTTGCTCCGATGACCCGAAAGATTTCTACAATCTGGAGGATAGGAGCGTACTAAGAGCTGACCAAATACGTGAGAACATTTACTACACGTTACCAGTGCTTTTGTGCTGGTTTCGGCTTTATAACCGACTACGGCTTTATAGCCGTTTACTTACGGCCTCACAGCCGTTATTTACGGCTTCACAGCCGTTACTTGTAACCTGTGGTTACTTTTAGGGACGCACATTGGGCCGAACTGATACGGCCTCAGCGCTGGGCAGGTGTAAGAGCCTGCCCACCCCGAAGGCAAGGCAAGGCAAGGCAAGGAGGCTCATACAGAATTGTTTCAGGCAAAAATTCCTACACATATTCAAAAATGTTTGGTCATTACATATATGCTTTTGCACTGATTCATTTTGACTGCTCAAGTGAATAATGCATGCAAATGTTCGGGACGTTTTTTTTGCGCCACCCGGTATATCGATATCGAAAACAATATATCAATATTTTCGATATATTGAATCATCACCAGTTTTAACCAAGACACAAAACACCTGCGCATGCAATTATATTATTCCTAAACTGATGTTTACTGCACTGCACTGCAATACCGTTCAATACTCTGCAGCAAGACAATCTGTCTATCAACTTGTCAGGCTCTGCATTTCCAACATCACAAAGCACTGCCATGGCATACCTGGCACATCTCTGCATGTCCACGGTACAAGCGACGTACCATGTTGCACACACGAATCAGGTCACGCTTCGTACAGTCGGCGTCAGACACAGCAGACATCATATGAGACAACTGATGTACTGATGCCTGCGCCAAGCCGCTGATCACTGACCCCAGACTCATTCCAAACTGACAGCAAACACACAATCTCCATAAAATTCCGTATATGACACGTACTTTCAACAACAGCCGGGCTTCAAATAGGATTTGACTAAATACCACAATCATCATCATCATCGACAACCGTGGGCTCAATGCCCGTTGGTGTCTGACGCCATTCTTACTATCGCTGCCCACCGCTGCCTATCTAGGGCAGTGTGGCTTAACTCCTGCAGGGTTGTCCCACAC
>Ga0209671_1007159_pt1 | contig 11546 bp, 10 predicted proteins | sample WorMetHERISLAND2_2_FD_187401 | JGI IMG/M metagenome (GOLD analysis project Ga0209671, IMG submission 187401) | Marine gutless worms symbiont microbial communities from Max Planck institute for Marine Microbiology, Germany - Olavius geniculatus... | ecosystem: Host-associated > Annelida >...
CAAATTAAGCGACTGAAGGCTTGTGTTTGAGCTTGGAGCTGTCGGTGGACACTTCGAACATTCACAGTGACAATGGAATTTTGGCATCTGATCATTAGTTAACTGTGTTGCTTGGCTTGTTTCAACGATGTTATTGAACAAGTGTTATAGCTTGAACATTTTTTCACGCTGAAAAATCGGTAAGCGGTCATGTTAAAAATCTATAACTTCGTCATTTTTCAATGGAATCAAATTTTATTTGGCATTTGGCCGTAGAACAATTTAGTAAATAAATCTGTAAATTTTTAGATTAAAATGCTCAACGGTTGCTGAGAAAACAGCAAAAAACTTTAGGGGGCTACTTTTTCTGCCGCACCCTGTATATGCATTTTGCAACCCAAAAATTAAACACTGGCAACGGGGTACCGTCCCTCCCTAGACCCGTCCCCCAGTCAGAAGATAAACTGAACCAGCACTCGCCGTTTTTCAGCGTGCCGGCCCGTAACCTAGAAACAGTGATGAAAAGTACATAAGCTATGGCAGAGCGTAAAAAGTGGTCTTATTGTTGACACTTTGATCGAGATGACAAAGGCGTCAACGGGGAAACGAAATATCAGTAGGTACCCCCCTTAACAGGCGACTAAAATTGTGGGAAGCGTCATAAGAAATCCCAACTGAGTCCGGAGCAAAAAATTGTTGCATTTTGAGCCGAAGAAAAGCATCTGGTGCTTAGCAGCTTGGCATTTTTTGACATGCTGAAACTCGAAAATACACAGCGTACCTCCATCGTGATAACATGGGCCAACGGTACGACGTACGGTGCTGTCTTCAAGGTAAGTGAAGGCACGCCTTACCAGACAGTACAGGTACAAATAACTGTGACAATTAATAATGCTCTCTCCCTAGACCCGTGCAGAGCGGGAAGTTAATTTTTCACTCGTCAACGTGCTGGTACGTAATCTAAGAACTGCTATGGAAAAAACTGAAAGAAAGACATAATTTTATGTCCGGGACTTGGGAACTGATTTTATGTATTAGCGTAAACACTAGAAACTACAAAATAAAGAAATAAAGACACGAGATCCGCATAGGCAACTAAAACTAGCATTCGTTGTTCTTTGTGCTAACTTTACTAAGAAGTTGGGAAACCAAAATAAAAAGGAGCATATAGGCACAGGGCATATTTTAAAAGCGGAGTCCAATAAAATGTGCAGCCCAAACAGAAAACTGTAAAGCCTAAATTACACAAATGTGAAACCCCAATTGCTTGCGAGACTGGCTAAATGAACTAAATTTTAAATATACCATAGTAATCAATTAGGCCCTATTGTTAGATAAATTTGCATTCGCAAATGCTGTAAATTTATAGCAATGTTTTTAGCTTTCAGTGGCCTTTTCAGACTTTTTCTATATGCCGTGCCTCGCCCTGAATCCCGCTTTAAAAACTCCCTGTTTTTTACCTTTGTAAAGTCCAAAAAATTTCTTAAAATATGCTCGGCATCGGCAGACGACAGTGACCTGGGAATTGATGCTCGTGTTCCTCGATGTACTTGAGCACGTAGTAGTCAGCGTCGATGATGACGAATCGCTTGCGGAAGATGTCGACCACCGCTCCGATGTAGAAGTCCTGCGGTCCGTAGTAGGTCGGCGACTCCGGCAGACTGCCGGGCCTGGCCATGCGACAGCGGTCCAAGTACTTGCCGCCCTGGAAGCCCGAGTTGCGTATCGGCGGTTCGTAGATGGACAGCGTGTCGTCCGACAGACAGTAGATGAAGATGAACCGGCGACAACGCTCCTCTTTCCGCGGGTTCTCCTGCAAACAACGGTGGGAACCCGTCTCAGAGCTACGGAGCGTCACGTGCCATATGAGATCATACGGCGTTACGGTTGAACTCGCATTTATAAGCGCGTTCAAGTATTATCACTCGCCTTTCTACCACTAACCGTCGCTTAGTTATCGACGCTCAAAAACGTTGCAATTTTTTCGCCAAACACGTAGTTTCCATTCACTGCAACAAATGTAACGCATGGCAGTTGCGTAGGCAGTTGCGTCAAAAAGTACCAAAAAATATGCTATAAACGCAGCAGACGCAGCTGATGCGACTTTCAGAATGCAAGAATAAAAGCGAGCGATGTCTATTCTTGCGCTGCGTTTGTTACGTCCGTTGCGTGGAAATTATATAGGCTTAAGCTGAAAATGTTTCGAGTACCAGCTGAGCCTCGTAGCGCAGCACTTTGCCGATGTTGTCCATGTACTTGACGTAGTCGCGTCGCGGGACCACGGGAACCACCTTACGTAAGTTCTGCATCGAGTCGTCCAGTGAGCCGTGGAAATTGTACGGAGGAATTTCCTGTATATACAGACAAACACACGTACCTAGGCGTGTCAACAACAGTCTCGTCTACGTACAGTATCCCGTTTACACGATCGAGCAAACAACGAACAAACATCGAGCAAATATGAAGCATGCATAAAGCATAGCCTACACAAAGCAATCATCAAGCAAACATCGAGCAAACATCAAGCTAACACACAACAGCTCGTCAAGCCAGCTCGTCGACCCAGCTTGATCGTGTAAGCGGGGTACAACAGTAGGCCTAGGCTATCGTTATCATCATTAATCATAATCCACATCTCTACTCAGAACACAAACATTTACAGTGTAAATACAATACATGAACGTTAATATGTGCGAACAGTAAAAGAGTAAACAGTTTCTTAACGGCACGTCAGCACATTCGCGTACGTCGTACAGTGCCATTCAAGTAGAAAAACCATCTCGGTATGTAACCAATTACCCATGGCAACTCAGCTTCCCATCCCTCCGGGTCAAGTAAATCGAGTACCGGCCTGTTTGGCTAGAATTGTGACGGGGCGCTTTCACCTGTGTCGAGTGCCAGTGTGTGATCCCATATGGCAGGTGACGCTCCGTAGCTCCGAGATGGGTTCCTGTGAGAACTGAGGAGCAATAGATAACCGTCTAAAGTATTCTTTAACTCCCCCTTACACGAGCTATAGCGTGAGTGAACGGGCTGTAGCAAGTGTCCGACCTGCTTGGGGAGCGGAGGTTTCGGTATTTCCACATCGACCGGTGTGAAGTCTGTCATTCCGAAGTTCTTCCAGTAGAACTCCTTAGTGAAGTTGTCGACGTCGTAGATGAGGAAGCGTCGGCCGTAGACGACGATCGTCTTGCCGATAGCGAAGTCTGTCGGCGAGAAATACTCCTTCACCTAACAAATACATTTCCGTTGGAGACATGATGTAGCTAATTGAAGGGAACAACGAAAAAGTGGACTAAGTCCAATGACTTAAACTATTGTATATTCATTTATATTCCATTGTACCTTTCATATATGGACGTTGTTCAATTTTTCGTTATTAATATTATTAAAGTAATATTACATTGTTATAAATGTCTATTTGGTTATAAGAAATGGATTATCGGTTATTTGGTCATCTCGACAGCAATGTTGTCTCCAGTTGGCATGATATCGATTGTGTTGTCAGTCATTTGTGTAAATTGATATCTGCTCAGGGCGAGTCGCTGTATAAGTTTTTTTCTAGCTTTATACTCGTTTCTGTTAAGTTGCTGTACTCGAGGCGCGTACAGAAAAACGTAACTGAACGGAACTGAACTGAACCGACATGATTTAGTTCTTGACGAACTGACTAATGGGCAAGCAGTAATGCATTACAGTAGGCACCGTCTGACGGCGCCGGTGGCCTACGTGACTATGCTCACGTACGCGTCAACCAATGACCAATAAACTCGTCCTGCTCGCCAACGGGTCATTTCGTCGAAAGGTATAGCCGTGTCATTTCAGTTCAGTTGCGTTGTTCTACTTGGGTCTTTACGGATGTCGTTTATGCAATTAAAATGATAATGAAAATGATGATAATAATGATAACCTCCTCGTCGGTGATCTCCATGGCGCCGAGCGGGAAGTCGGGCTCGATGTCGTCTCGGTTCTTGGGACAGCGATGACGCGCCAGGAACATCGGGAATGGGTCTTGACCGTCGTTGTCAAAGCGAACTTCAACCATCTCGACCGTGTCGTCACTCAGGTAGTACTAGACACACCACGGATGTTTCCGTTATTCGTTTAATTTATTATACCACAGATATGTGCAGGTATAAAAAAAGGGGCGAAAAGAGACATAGGCCTACAAAAACAGGGACACAGTAAAGAGCATAGTTGTAGCCTCAACTTACACGCACGTAACAAGCGATCATTTTAAAGGCGCGTACAGTACGACGTAACTAAACTGAACTGACATGGTTTAGTTTTTTACGAACTGACCAATGGGCAAAGAGTAATGCATTACAGTAGGGAGCGTCTAACGGCGTCGTTGACTACGTGACTACGTCACATACCCGTCTACCAATGACTAATGGGCTCGCCCTGCTCGCCCATTGGTCAGTTCGTCAAAAACTTAAACCGTGTCAGTTCAGTTCAGTTACATCTCTCTGTACGCGACTTATAGTTTACGATCACTAACAGTAAAAAACTTACACTCAGTGGAAGAAAACAATAAATCTACGCAATTTCTTTTAAAGCTGTGGCTAAAGGAATATCAAATCAAAACATTTAAACAAAATTTGGTTACACTACAACTTTAAAAATTATTGTAAATGTCTCAGTAAACAAGCAGATAGGCCTACAGTTGTGAGTTGGCCGCTTTTTGTGTGGATGTTTAGTAAAATAGCGCTGGAGGAACGCTTCCATCACTGGAAAAAAAGAGAAAACGTCGTCACACCGCGGTCCCTCGTCATGTAAACGTAACGTGACCATCTATACGTACGTGGAGAATGAACTTCTTGAACTGTCCGAAGAGACGGTCGCGGTCATCGAGCATGCAGTAGAAGCGCAGAACTTTGCGGTCCATCTCCAGGAATTGACGCAGCTTGTCGAAGTCGGACGGAGTCTTCGCCATCTTGATCGTCTGGCGTTCAACACGAGCCGATATGTACGGGTCAGCGGGACAGCCTTCCACTTCGTTGATAACAACTCCTTCACTTTCCAGCCAATCCTACCCAAACACAGACAATTAGGTCAACTCAGCCTTCTATCCCAGCCGGAAAATTTTTTCACACCATTGACGACTACCCTTTCATTCTCCAACCAATCGTATGGACACAAAAATAAAAAAAATGAATTTTGAAACACGCCATGGGTAAAATTTTCTGACTCACACTATATATACACACAAACACAGAGAGAAAAAAAGACGTAGGCAGACGCACACACACTCACGCCTCAACTCGCCATATAGGCCTACGTAGCAAACGATCATTGTAAAAAAAACCACAGTACTGTCTACAATCAGTCAACTCAGATCAACTCAGCCTTCTTCTCTAGCAGGGTAGTCTTCAACGTCGTTTATAATCACTTCTTCACTATCCAACTAGTCCTATAGACACACGCAGTACTCTTAAGTCAACATAGCTCCCTGCCCTAGCCGGGCAATTTTCCACTTCGTTGATAATTATTTCTTCACTCGCCATCCAGTCTTACGGGCAGACGGTTACACTTATGTCAACTCAGCCTCCTATGCTCAGCCGCTTTCACACAACTACTCCTCAATCGACGGAACTGAACTGAACTGAACTGAACTGAATTGAAACGCCAGTTCAGTTGCGTGGCCAGCACGGACTCTGCAAAGCGAACGAAACGACAAGTTTGTTTCATTTCAGTTAAGTTCATTAAGCAAATTCATTCAGTTTAATTCGGTTCATTTACGTTGCTTTGTACACGCCCTAAGTCTTACGCAGAACTGAATTAGTCAACTCTGTGCAGTAAACTAATCTTGCATCTAGCCGCTTCTGTTAGCAAAACTCACAAACGTTACCATGGAAACAGCACATTGAATCATGTAGACCTTGCGTGTAGTATAAATCTGGCTATTTTTGATTTAGAAAACTTGCAACTCACATCACGTCTTGCGTGACATACGTCATACATGTAGCCTAATAGTCTAGAGTTAACCACGCAGCTACTCTGGCAAGATAGTCTAGAAATTAAAAAAAGAAATCAAGCAATGCACAATAGAATAGCAATGGCGAAGAAGCAGAGGGGAAAAGAAGAAGTTAATTAAGCAGAGTAGCCTACGCGTGTAAACTTGTCGCAATCGTAGAAGTGAAAGACTTTGCCGTAGGCGGTGACGTTGACTCCAATGTTGAGATCTTTCCACGTGTAGTTGTTGCCGACATCATCCTTCGGCAGATTCTGACGTCGCACTAGCACACCTGACAGCGTAACATCACATCATCAATTTATCACTGTTCAATCATCATCATCATCAGCAGCACAGCAGCAGCAGCAGCTGTAGCAGTTTTACGAGTGTGAAGTTTCACAATAAACAGATACAGTCTACTTATTTGGAATATGATCAGAGATCAACAACTTGAAGTATAGCTCTTAATAGGAAGCCAATCACAGAGCTACGGAGCGTCACCTGCCATATAGGATCACAAAGTGTTAGCTGCTACGTGTAGCCTGCAGACGATTCACTTACCCCGAGGGATAAAAGGTTAAGTTGAGCTTGGTGTTAATAATACATGTATATTGAACTCGGAGATGGTTTACCTGTCTGCTGACGGTCACCACTCCGAGTAGTAAACACTTGATAGTGACCCGACCGAAAGTCCAACCCACGACCTCTCGATCATACGTCCGACATCTTACCATTACACCACCAAGCATGACGATGGTGAACGCCTGTCGCCAGCTAACAGTATAGTAGGGTGTTCCAGCAAACGTACAGCTCCATTATAACATATGGCAGCAAACGTCCAGCAAACTTCCAGCGAACTTCCAGCAAACGTCCAGCATTAGCACGTGTATTTTGAATACATTTGCTGGAAGTTTGCTGGACGTTTGCTAGATCGTGTAAACACCCCATAGCGTGAGCACTACGTGAGTACAACCTTGTGGCATGCCGCTGTCACGAATCTGTTTTTCAATAATCTCAATGCTGTCGTCCTCGAGGTAGTAGTAGAGTCGGACGTGACGTACGCGGTAGTGTTCCTGCGGCGACTCGTGAACCGTCTGCTTCAACCAACCGTAGAACCTCAGCACCTGATGCAACAGTTTGCACGAGAAATTTAAATAATGCAACAGCACCACAGCACTCTTTCTTGTACTGCAGTGCTCTATGCAAACACCTGCAAACAAAATACAAGTTTCCTGCAAGTTTGTAACGCCACGTTCTTTGAGATAATTATTTGTTGGTTATGTTGTTGCGTGGGCAAATAACAGTAAGCCAGAATACAAAAAGCTGAAACGTAACAATTTCGGACAATTTACATTGCAGACTGTGTTATTCCAACAAAACGAATTTCTTTAAAATGTTGACAATGTTAGTTCAACCTTCTGTGCAGAGATGTATGTAATTAATATAATTATTGCCTGCCTAGATCAGTCTGTTAATTTTTAAGTTTCATCCAAGTACTGATCTACCTAGTGACCACAGTGGATAAAGTATGTACAGAAAAATTGTCACTGAATTACTAATTGATATTCTGTAGCTGCTTCCCACGCCCACCTTATGCTACAAATTAGCCACCTGTTTTGCAGAAAATGTAGATCATTATGACTATGCAGAAGCGTTTTTTTAGCTCAAATGCACCACGATCCGTTTTGCAGCCAGGCTCTGTCCTGACCCGATAGAGGAGCTTACAGCACTCCCTGATGGATTAAGGAGAGAGAGTAGAAGATAAAGGAAAATTAAAATAAATAAAAAGAGTGGAAAAAATATAAAAGAAAGGAAAAGCCCAATAACTCTATAGCGCCTATGCCATTTTCCCCCTCAAAAAACTTAATCTGTTTTCCGCCATTCCATATGGTGAATGGAGTTATGTGTGATTGATTGTAAGCGGCTTTCACATTTCACTCTGTGCTGCAATAAGTTGATGAGATGTACACTGCGAGGCATAGAAAACACACTAAAATTTTTTTTACATCATAACTTGAAAAAAAGTGATCCAATTGCAATAGGTGTTGGTAAGAATATTCCAGATACAACCAGCCATCAAATGACTGTGTAGTTTCAAACCTCACCCATTGTCTGTTTCTGCAGTACCTGGGGAAACCGAACAAAATATTGCATTTTAAACCACTTTACTATTATTGCTTAATCAAAACAACACACAAAGCACACATTTTGTCCATATTTTCATCATTTTAGCTGATAGTTTATTCAACTGTTTATTTTTAACTGACCACAAAAATGTTTGAAATGTTGCTTAGCTTGGAGGCACTTTTTCTATTTATTGATAGCAGTGTCGATAACATTCTGCTCCAGACCAATCCAGACTTCAACAGTCGGTTCTTGAATTCATCAATATTCTTAAATGTTAGGCCTATTTAATAGACGTGCTGTTACACAAAACAGTCCAACCTAGTAATTTATTGGCTGTTGGTGGCCACATATCCAGAAAGATGAAATTTTATAAAGTTTTTTTGTTGATTTTAATACACATTTTTGTCTGTTTTGTTTTTCCCAGGTAGTGCAAAAGCAGACGTTGGGTAAGGTGGAAAACTGAATGCCCGTTTGATGGCCAGTTGTGTCAGAAATATGTGTACCAAAAATTATTAAAATTGGATGATCCTTCTCCAAGTTATGGTTTTAAAAATTCCTGTGTTTTTATGCCTCACAGTGTAGAACAGCTTTATACCCCATTTACACGATGGAGCAAACATAAAGCAAATATGAAGCAAGCATATTGAATATACATGTGCACCACGTGTGCTCTAAGTTTGCTTCGTGTTTGCTTCATCGTGTAAACTGTGTATTACTCAGCCGCTTTTAATTGCCACTGTATCAGTACACAAACAATATCACCTTCTTATCAAAGGCAACACAAGACGGCACATATTCCTCGGGCATAGCTTGCTTGGCGCTTCCGTACGTCAGAGTTGGGTTGTAATTGGCTAACTCTATCACTTCGTCATCAGACAGTCGATTGTGTGGCAGGGTCATGCCACCCACAGCAACGTCTGGACGCTTGGGTATTCTGAAGCCATTGCGATAGCCCAGCGTCTGACTCACGTGATAGTTCACCTTCTGCAACGTTCACAAACGACATCGTCAAACTTATATTATTATAGCCAGAGATGACAAATTACGTTTATATTGCATTCGACCAGAATTAAGGTTTACTAACTGTCAGTAACTGACTAGCCGTAGTTGATCGTGACGAATTGTGACAAGTTGAAAGTTGGCGCTACGAGACAGGCCTAGTAAACAATGCGTCTTTGCACCGTCTACTAACCGAAGGATCGTAGAAAGTGTTTCCAGGCAAAAAAGGAAGTCCTTCCATCTCGTTCTGATACCGTTTACAAGAATTTATCACCGTAAATTTGCTATTATCATTACGAACATTAACATTGTGTACATGCGTTGCCTAGCGACCACGTCATTTCGTCATCATAGAATAGTTGATTTGCAACGCATAATTGCCGATACAGTCACAAGTAAGTAGCCGGAGAGCGACTACCAGATTGTTATGCTACAGAAACTGTTTTAGCAAATATAGCCAAGTAAAACTAAGTTAGTTTTCGTTATTTTTAAATGCACGTTTGTTACTATAAGTCGTATATATCAGTTCTTCAAGTAGGCCTGTAGTACTCGATCAGTCACTCGCTCGTTGCTGCTCGTTAACTTCTCTCGAGTCTCGAATTCTGAATCTAGTGGCGCAGACAAGGGAGGGCAAGAAGTCCAACTTTCCTCTTTTTCCAATTTGTTGGAAAATAAATATTAGAGACTTTTAAGTTTCACGTGGTTTGTCTTTAAGTCTCCAGACACTCTACGTTTAGACTATACAGGGTGCGGCATAAAAGTAGCCCCCTAAAGTTTTTCGTTGTTTTCTCGGCAACCGTTTGGAATTCTAACCCGATATTTAACAGCTTTTTTCAATGAAACATTCTACATTTAACCGCCAAGTAAACTGTGATTTTGTTGAAAAACGACAAAGTTATATACTTTTTAACATGACCGCCTACCGATTTTTTAACATAAAAAATGTTCAAGCTACAACACCACTTCAATAACATCGTTGAAACAACACAGTTAACCAATAATCAGATGCCAGAATTTCATTGTCACTGTAAATGTTTGAAGTGTTCACCGCCAGCTTTAAGCTCCAACAAAAGCATTTAATCGCTTTATTTGATAAGTTTTTCACAACTTTGTAGATCGGTCTCTGTGGCAGGTTGCCCCAGATAACCTGAAGCGTTTCCTTGACTTTGGCGATTGCTTTTGGCTTTGTTTTAAGCTTGCAGTAAGCCTCCAACATTGCACCCCACACACGATAGTCTATTGGGTATATATTCGGAGAATTTGGAGGCCACTGGTCCTTTGGTATGAAATCTGGACAGTTGGCTCGCAGTTCGTTCCGTGCGCTGCGCGCTCTGTGTGCTGAACCCGGTAGGCAGCCGGCGATTGCTTTAAAATAACTATAAATTACCTCCGCCAAGGAGGTAATGTTTTTTGCCGGTTTTTGTTTGTTTGTTTGTTTGTCTGTGTGTTAGCAAGATAACTCGAAAAGTTATGGACGGATCTTTCTGAAATTTTGAATGTATGTCGGGCATGGCATAGACTACCAGTGGTTCGATTTTGGGTGTGATCCGGCAAGAATCCTGGATTCTGGATTACTTTAAAATTTTTGTTACCATTGCGTTAAAGGGGACATAAGGGAACCGCTGGCAAAGCGAAGATGGTGACGCCACCTGGCGAATAGCTTTGCCTTGGCGGAGTACCTAAGGGCTATGACTGCTTTCTAGTTAAATGATAATTTGTGAACAAAATAAATTACTGTTTAATAAAACGTCACTGTAACGTCATCGGCAGTAACGTGGTTACCGGTTTTTGAAAATTAAAATTAAATTGCATTTTTAACTTAAACATTTTATAGCTAAAAAATCGGTAGACGGTCATGTTAAAAAGTTTATAACTTCGTTATTTTTCAACCGAATTAAACTTTACTTGGCAATAAGATGTAGAAGGTTTTACAGATTAAACTCTAAAAATTCCAAATTAAAATCCCACACGGTTGCTGATAAAACAACAAAAACTTCAGGGGCTACTTTTTTTACCGCACGCTTTATAATGCAACAAATTTAATTTCGGCTGGGACTTTGCCCCAGATTCCGCTGGGGAACTCACAACGCTTCCCCAATATTTTAGCTAAATTTTAGAAGTCTTTTTTAAAGGTAATAAAAAAGTAAAAAAAACGGAAGAGAAGAAAATGGAGAGAAAAAATGAGAGGAGACTGAAAAGGGAAAGAAAAAAGTGTGAATATTTGAACAGCGAAAGATACCGTCAGAAAAGTTTACAATGTAACACAGACAAGTACTACCGTTCGGTTTAAGGCCACTGGCTAAAACCGGGTTTATACCCGATACAGAGTGCATTTTGCTACAAAACTATGCTAATGACATTGTGTAGTTATTCACGGCGCCCATAGTGATCAAGGCTGGCTACCGTCGCCTACAGCTATTAATTTACACTCAGTTACAGTTGTAGGTGTTCGCAGGTGATCCGTGCTATTAGCATGTAATTGCTC
>Ga0209671_1007161_pt1 | contig 11543 bp, 8 predicted proteins | sample WorMetHERISLAND2_2_FD_187401 | JGI IMG/M metagenome (GOLD analysis project Ga0209671, IMG submission 187401) | Marine gutless worms symbiont microbial communities from Max Planck institute for Marine Microbiology, Germany - Olavius geniculatus... | ecosystem: Host-associated > Annelida >...
ATATAACGAAAATTTTTCTAGTATATATATACCTTTTTTGTTGACCGACCTACAGGTCAGACCGCCCGGCGGATTTTCACGCATTTTGTATTAACAGCCTCCATTTTATGTTGTGCTCGCTATAGCGCTACTTAGCACACGAGCCAGACTCGTGACAGAAGCACTTTACTATCTCGGTAGCAGCAGCTGATCAGCATGTGCTAATGTAATATCGCGGTGCATTACTCGGCCATCCGTTGTCATCCCAAGAGCAAACTGACCACTGCAATGTGCTTTTTCAGTGTCGAGTTTATCTTTCTCCAAAGAATAGCAGTAATATAAATTATAAAACGTATATACAGGAACACGATGTATCAACGATAAACAAATTCTTAACCACACACTCCCAAGCCATTACGACATATTCCTGCAGCTAACCTTGAAACTAGCGTAGTCGTAAGCGGTGAAAGCGTTAGTGGCGGCGCCTGGTGTGAGCCAGTTACTGTCGACGGCGTACGACCAGACACTACCGTAGTTGACCAGGTCGTCAGTCCTCAACCAGACACAGGCCGTCAGCGAGTGAACGGGCTGTGATCGTTGACGTAGAGGAACGATGATGTAGTCCGTGACTGAACGTCGCCGAAACAACACGTCGAACTGCGTCAACGTAGCTGCCGATACACACGACAGTTACGAGGGGCGTTTGAAAAGTTTTGCAACTTGATAACTTTGTAACAGACTGAAAAACTTCTCATAATCGGTGTATCAGTAAAATGTACATTTTTTCCCGTACTCGTATGAGCTTAAAACGGATGTGACATTATTCTAACTTTTGACGTTATACAGCGTTAAACAAAAATGATTTAAATTGCTGGTCCGATCAACGGCGGGCACGTTTAGTACGTGGATATGTGACTGTCTTTGGGGACAAGTAAACCATCTTGGTATTTTACCAGCCACCCAAGTCAACTCAGCCTTCCATCCCTCCGGAGTACGTAAATGGAGACCCAGTCTGCCTGGCTGGGGTTAAGTGGCACAATGATTAGAGCTAAAGATGACCGGGAATGACTTTTTACATTCGCATTCCCTCCCATTCCCATGCAGTGAATTCCCACTCTTTCCCATTCCTATTCCCAATTTTGGGACCAATTCCCATTTCCATGGGATTCCCAATGGGCTTTTCCTATTCCTTCTCATTCCCATTCCCAAACAATTGTATTTGAATTGGTCTGCTCTCGCTTAGACTACGCTAATTCTTTTTTTTCGGCACAACTCAGACAAATATCAACCCTTCTTCGGCGCGTCCAAAACACACTTTAGCGCTAGAGTCGTTGTCAGTCACGCTCTCCCTCGTGATACTCACTCATTTGATATTCTCCAGGATCTGCATTGGCTCACAGTTGATCAACGCATTGAATTCAAACTTGCCACATTAACTAACAACATTCTCAACTCCTCTCAACCTGCTTATCTACGTTCTCTGCTCAATTATCACACTCACACACGTTCTCTGCGTTCTGCCAACACCAATCTGCTGTCGGTTCCACGTGTCCGCACAACCTTTGCCTCCCGCGGTTTCAACATTGCAGCCCCCACTGTCTGGAACTCACTACCCTCTAGCATCCGCAGTTCTACCTCTGCAGACACTTTCCGTCGCCTCCTTAAAACTCACTGCTTCCAGCAGGCCTACTGCTTCTCCTAACGGCTCAGCCAAGTGCCTTAGATTCGGCAACTGGCTGACATTGTGCACTTTAAATATGCATCTACTTACTTACTTACTTACTAATTTACTATAAAACAATATCGCTTATTCGCAGACTATGAGCTTAATACTGCATCCGCCGACGGGAATTTATTCCCATAGGAATAAGGGCCATTCCCATTCTCATGCAGGTTGTTTCTCATTCCTTCCCATTCCCATTTCCAATTTTGTCGTGAATTCCCATTCCCACTGGAAATCTCATTCCCATGGTCATCTCTAATTAGAGCGTCAGACTTGTAATCATTAGGTTGTCGGTTTGAATCTCGGTCACTCACGACGCTGATAGGCAACGGGTCGGTGAATGATTATGATAAAATTGCATGACGCGACCCTGTCAGTCATACTGCGTCGTGCACGTCGTGACCAACTCTGTCGCATCTGTGGGCGTAACGTTCTCGTTGGATAGTACTACTGAGTAACCAGGCTTACTTATGCCAGTCGATTACAAACGCTAAGATTCACGACGGCTGACTGCTGCTCAGGTTTCACAGACAGCCGTCACGCACTACAATGAGGCAAAGCAGAGCAAGCTGCAGTCAGTTATTCAACGTCTACCGGATAACTCGTGGGTGGCGTCACGCATTCGTGCACAGCGCCAGCTTGACAGCAGCTACATAGCGGGCTAACGTTACAGAACTTCATCAAAGCTTCAATCAACGAAATAAGCATAGCAGTATCACTACAGAAGCGGCATAGGCCTTCGTGTGCTTGTCATAATTGTTTTTACTACGTTTCAATACGTTCTACAGCAGCATGTCTAAAGGACTAGACAGTTCAGGAGTTCTAAGGGTGATTATGATCGGCGTGTTGATAATGACGTTGTCTTTAGACGCGAGTGCTCAGCCGACGGTGGATGACGACGAGGCGTACTGTCACTGTCAGTCGTGGGAAGAAGCCGTGAAGCAGATCAGAGCGGACATTCAGCTGACGATTAAACAAGACTTAACCCAAATAAAGAACCTCCTTGGACAACATTGCACTCAATCTTCAAGCCTATGTGAGTGCAAAATTTCTTAAGTTTGTCTAGCGTAGCTTAGGATTTCCGATTGAGGCTAGAACCGTCACAAATGGATCAAAATAAACATTGAAATTGTTTGCTATTTTCGTACCTTTCCCATTGATCTTGATATCACCCGCTTCCCGATTTTCGCAGATAATGCTCTCTAAGTTCCAACTGTATATTAATCTAAAGTGAAAACTCAGCAGTATGCTTTGCCTACAGTTTTATTTTTCATTTTCACTCACGGACACGATTATGGTTTGTTCTGCAGTCAACTGCATTCCGACGCTGATCCAGCAAAAAGTCGACGGATCGGACTTTTTCAACCGTTCGTGGGCGGAGTTTAAAGTCGGATTCAAAGACTCGAGCGGTAACTTCTGGCTCGGCAACGACCTGCTTCATCAGCTGACAACGAGCAGTCGCTACAAGCTGAGATTTGACCTGCAGTCGATCAACACTAAATGGTACTACGCCGAGTACAGTACGTTCAACGTTAGCAGCGAGGCATCAAACTACACGATACGTGTGTCTGGGTACTCGGGTAATAGCTACGGAGACGGATTCTCCTGGTCGGACGGGATGATGTTCACGACGTATGACCGTGACAACGACCGCTGGGACTATTCGCCCGATAAACGTAACTGTGCAGTGGCGTACGGCGGTGGATTCTGGTATAATTCCTGCACACTTGCGAATGTGAACGGTGTGCGCGGCAGCGGAGCTGCATCGTTTAGATGGCACGCAAATGGAAAATCCATCTACCTGAAAACATCGCGCATGTGGCTGACGTGTTAAGATCTCTCGCTGTTCAACTGGCTGCATGCGACTGCAACTAACGGCGTCTGTAGCGCTTTCTATCTTTCGTCAGTATAATGTGACCACCAGCACAACAGAACGAATCCGTTTATTGGCAACAGAACAGTAGGTTCTAACAAAAACGGTGTGATCACCTACCTAATAAGTTTGTGTCTCCACTCGAAATTCGAACGGAGTCACCATGGTCTATTACCAGTATATAGTTGCCGCCGTGTTATCTAAACGGTGACTGGACGTCTTGCTTACTGTGACACGTTACCAGCTTCGGTCATTTGCCATGTATTTTACTACTACTACTACTACTACTACTACCATTACTACCATTTACAATAATAGCAACGATAAATTTGAAATAAAATGTTTATACAAAAACTACAAATAAAAATGTTCAGAAAACTAGTAGACGAAGTGTGTTATGTAAATGTGTGTGATAGCAATCATGCAATGCAAGCAATAAGTGAGATTTATACCCGGTTTTTTAAACAAGGGGCAAAAAGGCGTAACCCCCTCTCTCATTCCCGGTCGAGGAGGCGGCTCACCGCCCCAATCCGTCCCAGGAAGTCTCAGAGGCGTAGTGGATCAGTTACGAACAGACGCCTGTGATGAACTCCCAGGAATCGGATCACCTGGGAGTTGCGGCGCTTTGCTGGGCCGGTGAGGTCGGAGACGAGTGGCAGGCGACCGTTGCCAGTGATCGCCCAGACGCTTCCACCACGAGAAGGTGGCCTTAATTCGAAGGTTACTCCTGGATTACGCAAAAAAGCGTTTTAGCAACTTCTAACCCAGGTTAGAGGTAACTCTGCAAAACATAACCCGGCAGCATCACAGGATTAAATCACGGCTCGTTTCAAAAACCAGACATTAGTTACTTAAGTGCTATTGACAAATGCAGATAACGAAAAGGTGTGATTACGTTCTGAGCAGTGTCGGCCAGTGAAACCAAGCGGACAGGTACAGGTGTACGATGACGTGAGTGAAGAACTAATACAGGTACCATTGTTTAGACACGGGTTCGACTGACAACCATCTACCTTCGACTCGCAATACTCGCCTGTACATATTCGCCATACATGCGTGAATGATACGAGATAATATAAACTCAAAGTTATTCAAAGTTAAAGCTTTTCTGACACTTGGCGCGATATAAGAAAGACTCTTATTATTACGTCCGCCAAGTACACGGGGCGAATGGTGAAATACTGTTTATATCGGATGTCTGTATGTCTGCGTGTAGCAGACCGGTCAATCAGACCAATTTGAGCGTTAAATGCCAAAAACTCTAAAACGGTTAAAGCACATAGAATTCACATTTGATGCGCATGTTCCCAGGGACAGTCCAGATATGACCCCATAAAGATTTTTAGCCGACCGTACTGACGTAAAGGTCGAGCTTAAGGTACGAGTTGTCGTCCGTCCGTCTGTCCGTCTTCTGTCACGAATGTATTGTGACTAAATATTGGGTCATAAGAAAACTTTTTAACAAGTAATTAGCCCTGCATCTTATACCTAGGCATGCAAAATTTCAGCGATCTAGCGCAAGAGGAGCATTTTCAAATTCGGGGTTGAACGGAGGGGGTAGGAAAAATGTGCTTTGTTCAACGAAAAAAACTGGCCATATATCGGAAACAAAACGGTAAGAGATACGACCAAGGTTACTATAAATCAGTAATAGAAAGTGGCATATTGGCTTTTAAATGACATGAATATCATAAACCTTGCATGACCTTTAAGATCACTGACAACCAATACGGTCGGCTATCCTAGAGACAGCTGGGCTTCTTGTTCAAAAAGGGGCGTCACGAAAGTCAAGTTGTCTTGAAAAATGGCGGACATCACGTGAAATTGCATCAGTTATCTATCTTTCTCCATAAGTGGCCACGCCCAGAGGCACATGGAAGTCATAGCCCCAGTCATTGTTGCAAACAAACCGTTCAAATGCCTTTATTTTATGCACTTTTACTCAACGTATCTAGTTTACGTTCAATCAGCAGCAATCGGCATCCGAGATACATAAAAACTGAATACATATAAATAATTTTTGCACAAATTATCTAGCAAAAAACGTAAGAAAGCAGAAGTACTTTTTCGAGTACGACGCTGGTCACATACCAGTAAAGCCTGGGATACAGAGACAGGTGGCGGCATGTCCTGACTGTGACGTAATGCATTGACCGGCGTTATGACATGTTATCAGTGCACATTCATCAATCTCCTTCTCACACTCAGCTCCTGAACGCATCAACACCAAGAATACACCTCATACTCCCAGCCTTTTAGCAAAGAAAAGTTTAGGCGGCAGAGGTCCGTTTCTACACCTGATCAAAGAAGTTACCCTTAGAGACAAACTGCATAACAAGATATCAGATCGGAGTTGGGAATTACAGAAACACTGTTGCGATATGTTGTGGGAGAGATGCAACTGAAATGGTACGGACATGTGAAAAGAATGCTGGATGGACGTTTATCACGCAAGCTGCTTCACTGGCAACTAAACAGCACAAGGCCTCCTGGTTGACCACGCAAGCGCTGGATCCAAAAAGATCAGTGACGTTGTATACCATGTCAAAATCACACAACCCTGCCAGTAGTGTTTCCAGTTCAGTCTGTGACCACAGTCAGTGTTGGCTCAAGTCAAAGAGTGTGTAGTGCCTACCGTCCCTGACTTCAATCACTACCTGCGCCCGTTCATTTATTGCAAACACGCCTAGCAGCATCACATAGTTTTGGCAATCAAACAGCTAAATATAAAAAACGGCATTCATTGAACGACACGAAAATATAAACAAGAGTTGCAAGTTATAGCAAGTTATAGGCCTATTGCAACTTCTTGCAACATCCAGTCTATCAGAAAGCTATACTACTGTCACTGCCCAGTCGCAGTGAAGGGTAGTAAATAGGCGATTTTTCTGTAAAGACAACAGAAAAACACCGAGGTGACTGGTCACCAGTCCGAAGGGTCACTAGTCTAAAATTGGCTATAACTCGGTCTGCCATATAGTCAGGGGCCACCATGACCAAGGGCCGCCGTGGCCAAAATCCGCCGAAGCCAAATATGCAATTTATTCTTATTCCTAACACTATCACTAACCTTAACCCTAACGTCTATCCCTAACCGATGTCGACCCTCACACTGTTCGGACAACTGATCCTTCAGACTAGTGAAATGTCCGCCACCGGTCGACATACCGGTGAAGCCTGGAAAGCAGTGGCAGGTGAAAGTGTTGACGCCGTCCGTGCAGTTGCCGCGCTGATGGCACGTCTGTACGGCGCAGTCATCGATGTTACGCTCGCAGTCTCTGCCGCTGAATCCAGCCTCACAGACACACGTGTAGCCGTTGACGCCATCCAAGCATGAACCGCCGTTCAGACAAGGTGACTCCACACACTCGTCCACTTCCAGCTCACAGAGCGCACCTGCATACCGCCAGCGTTACGGTACGTTAGGGCGCGTACAGAGCGACAAAAATGAACTGAACTGAACCGACTGACACGGTTTAGTCTTTGACGAAGCAAAACGAGACCATTGGTCGTTGGTTGACGCGTACTTTCCTTTTTGTGGAACTTGAACACCTAGTCACGTAGGTCACCGACGCCGTTAGACGGTGCCTACTGTAATGCATTGCTGCTTTTGCCCACGGTCAGTTCGTCCAAAACTAAATCATGTCATGTCAGTTCAGTTCAGTTCCGTTACGTCGCTTTGTGAAACTGGCGAGGTGGGCAGCTGCCAAGAAGCCTTCCCAAGAAGTCATGATGACCTTCGTCGTTTTAGTCCACATGCTTATGTGCCAAAACATAAAATCCTGCATCTTGTGGACAGAAGCAGGAAATTTTTGAGATTAAGCTCACAATTGATTTTAAATGTGCTCAAATTCAACAAAAAATATGGACAACTTATTCATGGCTCACAGTGTGTAGCACTAGCATTATTCTACCAGCATTAAATGAGTAAAAAATGTAATATAATGGTTTGCATTCGTCAAATATTACCGGTATATCCGGGCGCGCATGCGCAGTGATACGCGAGCGTGGCGTCAACACAGGTCCCACCATGTTGGCAGATGACGTTACGACAGTCGTCATCGTTGACGTCACACGTTGCTCCGCTGAAGCCCGGATGACAGAGACACATTGGACGTGCATCGTGTAGGACACAGCGAGACGAATTAACAGCGCAGGACAGACTGTACTTGCTGCATGAAACGAACTCTGTCAACACAAGAACGTCTTATATTATTATTACATTATAATCATCATCATCAGCAGCAGCAACAACAACACAGCAGTTTTATGGAATTACAACAACAGATTTCTGAACTGTCGACTCAATGAATTTTTCTTGCTTGCAGTTTTTCATTCTGCTTCAGTTTTTCGCTTTTCAGTTCTCGTTGTTTCCTTACTTTTAATTTTTTCATCACAGGTTCATATGAGCTTTATGTGTTCTTTCGCCTATCTCTTTCACAGCTTACTTATTTCGCGATCTTGAAGAATAATTTTCCACATACCAGTACACGTAGGCCTACTTGTTTAATTTCTCTTACTGCAGTTCCGTTTAAAACAGTTTCAGTTCGTTTTGCTTGTTTGCTGATTCAAACTGGCAAAATTATTTCAGACAAACAATATCGAAGTAATTAAGCATGTACAGTGCACGTTTAACTTCATGCTACTTAGTGTTCGAATAGAAAAGCGTTGTTATAAATTATGTCTGGGTAATTAGAACTGGACATATAATTGGTCAGTTTTTGACAGTTATTGATGTGTGTTTTTTTCTTTCTTTCTTTGTTTATATTGTAAATATGTTGTAATTGCTACCATCTGTTGTGGTGAATAAAGATAAATATATTACCGGTACTACAAAGTGCAATCTCCAAAATCGGTTAATACTTGATACAGTGTTAGTCAGTTTACCAATCAATACTTCGTAAAATGGTAAAAAAAAACTCGGTGCTCTAGTTTTTGAGTTACGAGTATCCAGTGCTTACCTGGACAGTATGATGACTGGGCGTCAGTAGACGCAACGTCAAACGTACAAGGCAAGCACTGAACGCTGCCGTTGGAAGGTTGATAGAACCCCACGGGACACGGCATACATGGCTCTAGTCCGCTATCACTGTACGTATTCACGCTACACAAGTCTGCACACGGAAAACGAATAACGAACACGCTAGAACTAGCCAACAACAATTATATGTTCTGTACAGGGTGTGCTAAAAATGTCCCAATTTTTTTGTCAGAACTTCGTCAAATCTCCACCAGATTGGTTAGTTTTTGGCACACCGATAGCCAAGATAATAAAATTATGTGTGGTACACTCATTGTTTACCTCACCTAATTTATGTGAATGCACTATCATGTAAAACGCAGATGCTCCAAATTAGTACATTACGTCATGATTATCAGTATCAGATTGCTCACCTCTTCATTATCAATTCGAGAAAAATCGAAACGTGATTTAATAATTTTATGGTATTGAATATTTACGCTAAAAACAGCAAACAATAAATTAGCTGACTGATGAGCTTAAAACACGTCTAATCCATGAATGAGTGCTGTGCAGTTTGATCAGTTGATCGTTAATACCGCTATCAGCCGTGGCATCACGTTTAAGCTATTGTGTACACTTTAGGCATAAATTCTAAAAAAATTTGGAAGCATGTTGTTACACAAACTTATAATTCTGCTAAATAAATCACATTTTAGTTTATTGTGTGCTTGATTAAGTTGTTAAAACTTTGGTGACAACAACTAAGCATTATGCAACAATTTGAGCATCTGCCTTTAACACGTTAAAGGCAGATGCTCAAATTGTTGAATAATGCTATTTTCAGCGTTAACTATTTAATACCACAAAATTATTAAATAACGTGGCGCCCTTCTCGAATTTATAATAAAGAGGTGAGCAATCTGATACTGATAATCAACGCGTAATGTACCAATTTACAGCATCTGCATTTTACAGGATAATGCATTGACATTAATTAGGTGAGGTAAACAGTGAGTGCACCTCACATAATTTTATTGTCTTAGCTATCTGTGTGCCAAAAATTATCAAATTTGGTGGAGATTTGAGGAAGTTTTGACAAACAATTGAGACATTTTTATCGGCACACCCTGTATATTACACACTAAAGACACAGTCAAAAGCAAGGAAAAAAGTACGAACGACAACCATTACTGAGTGTAACTAGATACAAAATTAAAATCTGACAACGTTCCAGTGAAGGACAAGTGGCGTAACGTCAGAATTACAGTTAAGCAGTCATGGGTTCGACTCTTGGTCAGATCGTTAACAGTTGGATGGGTGACTGTGCAAAAAGGTAAACCATCTCAGCATTATAATCAACCAACCAGGTCAACTCAGCCTTCCATCCCTCAGGGGTAAGATAATTCAGTACCGGCCTGTCTGATTGGGGATAAGGTGGGAAGAGTTCATCTGTGTTGGATGGCAGGTAACACAGTGTGATCTCATGCGGCAGGCGACGCTCTGTAGCTCTGAGAAGAGTTCCTACTATACAGACCATCTAACTTCTATAACTCTTATAATCAGTGAGGCAAAGATCGGCGTATACCATGACAGTCGGACGAGAGCCGCGAGCCAGCGTCTGTAGTTGACTGGTGACTGGAACACGTGATGCAGTGTGTCGATCCAACGTCAGGTTGAAACGAGCCCCGTGGACACTCGATACAAGACTCGTAACCTGTCGACGAGTACTGGCCAGCCAGACACTTGTCTGTAGACACAGCCAACATCAAGCGTCTTTTATTTGCTAAAACTGTTTTAGAAATTTTAGTATACAGTTAAACTTAACTAATCAAAAGCGACAACTAGACTGAAAATAACTGTCCTGATACAGTAAGCAAAAGCTAAAATGAAAAGCAATCTTACAACTAAAATTAACAAAACTATAATACTCGTAGATACGGACACGAGATAATACAAGGAGAGGGGCATGGCGAGCGCGAGCCTATAATGTGGGTCTAAAGGCACAGACCCCAGCGAGGTCCAGCAGCAGAACCCAAGATCAGGAATCGAAGCCACATTTAGACACAAGATAGGGCATCAAAGATGTATCAGTGCTCGTCACGCAACACATTAGCGCTAAAATCGTAAAAAGACGCCATGTTTACACAAACGCTGAGAGAATGAAAAAAAAATACAAACTTTTGCATTCGCTGACATTGCGAGCTCCAGTGAAGGTCGTATTGCGCTCGTCAGGACATCGCTGACACTCGATGCTAGCGTCTGAGTCCTGGTAGAAACCAAGCGGACAACGCAGACATTCATTGTCTTGTTTGTAACTGCCGATTGGACACGACTCTACAAGCATTGCATATCATCGCTCATTACACCGCATCCACAGCTTATAAATAAACAAGTCATTTGAGCAAAGCTCATGAGACGCGCGACAGCCTATAGCAATTCCTGTTCGCAGGTTATCCTGGTATATCTCCACCCATTTCGTTGCAATTCACTGTTGAAGTGTGTGCTGCAGCCGAAAATTGCACAAAAATCACTAAAACCCCCTATTTTCGTTCAAGGTCATTAAGGTTGAACCATTAAAAGCTTGTCAGCAGTTATTGTTATGGTAAGTAACAAGTCTATGTCTATCTACAAGCGCTAGATGAGCCAACAGCGATAAAATAAAGACCTTTTATGGGGGTACTTCTCTTTGACGCCTGCGTGCGAAGGCCTCCTTGAACTTAGGAGGTCGGGACTTGAACTGCCAAAATCTACGTTTAATGCTAAAAATTTCACATGCAGGTTGTTTTGGTTTATCTCAAGCCATTTCGGCGCAATTTACTCTTGAAATGTGGGTTGCAGCCCCAAATCGCGAAAAATCACTAAAACCCCCTATTTTTAGGGTTCATGGTCGTTTAAGGTCGTTGTTCTTGATGTCAATCGAAAAGGCGTATGGGACTTTCTATTAGTGATTAATAGTAACCTAGGCCCTATCTCGCACCGTTTCTGAGATACGGCGACTTATTGGC
>Ga0209671_1007164_pt1 | contig 11540 bp, 7 predicted proteins | sample WorMetHERISLAND2_2_FD_187401 | JGI IMG/M metagenome (GOLD analysis project Ga0209671, IMG submission 187401) | Marine gutless worms symbiont microbial communities from Max Planck institute for Marine Microbiology, Germany - Olavius geniculatus... | ecosystem: Host-associated > Annelida >...
GTCTAGATGTTATTTAATATCATCAAAGTTTTCAAACATTATTAAAAATACTGGAAGATATTTTTTAAATGCGTGGTGCTGACAGTTGTTTCCATTTTTAAATGTCATCAACAGCAGATAAGATGTTTTGTCATTCTACCCTTAAAGTGTGACTTCAACGATGGCTGTGACTTAGGCCTAGTCACTTAACTACATGAGCAATAATGTCGTCACTTGACAGCTGGGTGAAGTCTTCTGTTTTAGTCTGTTCTAGTCTGCTCTGTTGCAACTACAACTTACTGTGCACTGTATTCACTGCAGAATTGCACCATTGGTGCTAATGACAGATGTCACGTGACACTAATATTGCATAGTTCAGCAGAACAATCAATAGGCTAATAAACATCTATTCTTTATTTTTATTTGTTCGTTATTCACTGATCAAATGACGTGCTACTTGCCGTAGAGAACAGCAGCTGATAATAAAGTAAATTAAGAGTTAAAACCATAAAAGCACAGAAACAATTAACAAATAGGCTACACAATCTCTAGTCAATACATGAGGTAAAAATTACTAAAACTGATGCTACCAAATGTCACATTTTAAGGCTAAAATACACCAAATTCGATCTCTGCTGGGGCTCCGTCCTAGACCCCGCTGGGGGAGCTTACAGTGCTTTCCCAGATTTCCTAACTAGATTTAAGGGGGCCTACTTCTAAGGACAGAGAAAAGAAGGAAAAAGGAGAGGATGGGAAGGGGAAGGGAAGGGAAAGGAAGGGAGGAGAGGAAGGAAGGAGGGGAGAAGGAAGGGAAAGGAAAGTAGGGGAGAGGAAGGGGAAGTTAAGAGGGGACTGCCTCCAGTTCTTAGGGGGGATCGTAGGCCCTGGTGGGAGCCAACGTTGGATGCTTTATTGAGTGCGTATTCATTGAAGCAAATTCAATTTTTTTTCTAACATACTAATATTATATATTTTGTGTTCAGCAAATTCGACAAACTGACCGCTTATTTCGTCAATGTTGAACTCGCCAAATATACTCCACCAAGCGTGCTTTAAAATGTCGTTAACCAGTAGAACGTTTAGGTCCGAGTTGGGATAAAGAATAGCTTGCGATGCGATGCCGTACGCAACCACAAAGACGCACATAATGACCATGAAGTACTTCAAGTCAGTTAACTGCAGTTACACAAACAAATAACATTCAGCATATTGGAAATGTTGCTTTGGCAGTTCAGCAAACCGGAAGCACACTTAACAAAAGTTAGCTGATAAAATAAGTTATTAGAAAGAAACAGTTTACTCTCTAAAACACACACAAATTATACTAAAAACAATAATTAATAACACAATTACTTTCAAATTAGAATTACTTTTTAATTAAGGTGTACATATTCCTGTGCTTTTAGTTACCACCCCTTGCTAATAACATTTTTACAATTGTAATATTTAATAAAACTCACCAAAATATTTTAGCAGTTTTTAGTTTGCTTTCAAAGTCTTACTGAAAAAAACTGATATTCTACATCTTAACTAATGTTTTCATAGATATTATTGAGTTTGTTGATTTGTTTTTATAAGTTATTTTTTGTTATATGCTGTAAAAAGACTTGTTTAACAACTATTTCAGTTAGTTATCATTAAACATATCTTACAATTGGCATACCATTTTTGTAAACCGTTTGACTCACGGTCTTCATTTTATGAGCAATCAACCGCTAGCCACTGTAATTGATGCTCATATAATTGGTTTATTACACAGGCTACGGTTATTTGATAACTTTGCAGTAAACTTTCCCCATGACTTGTTTGGCAAATTTTTAGTTTTCTCTTTTGTCTTCCTTTTTGTTTATTGCGTTTTCTTATTTTTCTATACTGTATTTTGATTGTCCGTTTTATTGCATTGTGTGTGTTTGTCCTGTTTTGTGTGTGTTTTGTTATATATTGTGTGCTTACGTTGCTGCTTGAAGTTTTCAGTATTACACGACATGTCAAAAAATAAAACTAAAAAATAAAACAAAAATTTCCGCTTTTTCAGTCCCTACTTTTTTCGTTACTTGCAACCGGAAACACATAAATTGTTTGACCTAATTAATTCTACGCTGTTTTCTTAGGCCTATACACGTCACAATCACATTATGCTCACAGAGGATAATATCTTACCATTTTACCGATCATGACAAGTTTTGGTCCGAGCTGTGGATGGAGGTCAAACATGTTGAGAAAGCGGAGACAAAAGAACATGTAGTTAAATGCGAATATAATTCGAGCTGCGTAGAAACATGTGGCGCAAACGGTTACTGGAATACAGCGCAGAACAAGACCGGGAATGTACGTGACTATTGTGACCACGTCAATGCAGTTGTAAACGTCACTCGCGTAGCTAATCAACTTGGGCCAGAGATTTTGCGAGTCTTCCATTATAATCTGCCCAACAATCGCAAGTTATTTAAGTAAACATTATAATTAAGAGTTTTACATACAGTACCCTATATTAACAAAAAAACTTGAGCTGTCGGTCGTTCGCGCTAGTGACTACAATTCACGTGAACATTATGGTGTAGGCCCTTAGTGTTCACGGCTTAGGACAAACGTCGCGTGGGCCGTGGTAACGGCGGCTCCGCGGTCCGAATCGCCGCTAGCTTAACAGCTTAGCGGTTTAAACCAGCTTTAGACCAGCCGTTAAGGTTTTACCTTAGCGGTTCCAGAGACTAGTCATCGCGTTACAATAATACCTAGAAAAGCTTAGAAAATGTGATATGACATATCTCTTTAGTAAGTACTTTTTCTAGGTCGTACAGCTGACGTCAGTTGTATCATGGATGTATCTAGCAAGAATACTATTTTATTTTGGTGAGGGTACTTAAGTCTGATGCAAATAGAATCGTAATAGGCCCTATCACTAACAATTTCTAATGCGCCGAAACATGGCAAGGCCGCGAAACATGGCAACTGTACAGGTTCTATTCTAGACTGCTGAATTAAGCTTATATGTAAACTTTTTTTAAATAACTCTGAAATTTTTTCGCATTTTTGCTCTGAAAATTACATCAACATAATAACATTACGAAACAGTTACTACAAAACAGCGAAAACTAACAAACCTGTCTGATCTCTTCAGCGCTTAAACTGAATATCCAAACAATCAGTAAGACTTCTTTAGTTTGAATTGTTGGATGAAAATCGGTCAGCAGAATAATGGCGTACAAAAACAGAAATGCGATACAAGACATCTGTACAAACTCAGAAGCATACAAATTTGTACACAGAAAAAAGCAGTTAAAAACAAAGTAGCAGGTTTATAGCGAAAGCTTAGCATAGTTGTACACTGTGTCCCAAAAAATATGTGCCATTTTTTATTTTTTCAATAACTCCGTAAAACATTAATTGATTTTAACAGTTTGAAGCGCGCCATCGCGAAAAAAACGATGCAAAAGACTGCAGTTTTGGCGATTTCGCATTAATGTTGTTGGTGCTCTACGTTCGTACTTTGTAAAATAAGTTATCATAGTCGTAGTTTTGCCGTACAAATATGTCGCAGCGCATGCGTCGGCTAAAAGAAACAATAATTTTTGCCATAACATACTGTCTTAAACGGCCGAGTAAAGTACTATTTGCCACGAACAAAGGCAAATCAAAATTTTCGTGATCGTACACAACAAAAGCACGAAAACTACAACCGACCACGTTGTATGAATAGATGACAACAGGCGCCTTGAAAAACAGTTGCATGTTCTTGATGTAGGTACGCGTGCAGCTGCAGAAACACACGTAGACCTAGCCTACGTCAGCTTTACTGTACACCCACTGACTGTAGGCGTAGCCTACTGTTTCAGATAACGGTGAATATTGTTATACTCGTACATTTGACTGATCAAAAATCGTGTTAACCCCTCTCCCGGCAACGGTTATTTTGCGACGTATGTCGGCAACGGGTGGTGGGTGAAATGACGGTGTAGAGTTCTAGAGCACATAGTGACATAATTCCAACGGCTGTCCCCATATTATCGGAGTCAAACGTTTCAGTAGTGATACTGCCGATGTCAACGGATGTCGGTATTTAAAATGGCGGCCACAAAACTGCTAGCATTTAAGATACACGTGTCGCTCCAACGATAACATCGGTGTTTACGACTATGTACGAAACATTAAAATCTTCAATGATATTGACTGACGCTACGTTATGTCGAAAATCCAAGATGGCGGCTGGTTAATAGAAAGTAGTAATAACTTAGCTCCTGTAACAAATAGACATGTCGTTCCAAAGATGATATAGGTGTTTTCCACTACGCTCAGAACATCTAAACCTACAGCGAGACAGCTGACGGAACGTTGTGTCGAAAATCTAAAAATGGCAGCCGACATAATACTGGAAATACTAATTTGTACTAAACGCAATGTTGTCTAACTAAGATGCCTTTCTGGAAACGGCGTCGAACTTTCAACGAGTTTTGTTTTGCACGTTTATAATATTTACCTCTGCCAAATCCTAAAATCCGTCTCTATCAGACCTATATTGTGCCAGTCGTGTTGTATGGGGTGAAACGTGGACCACTACGAAATACCTGTGCGCCCGCCTGGATGCGTTTGATATGTGGGCGTTACGCAAGATTCTGAGGATCCTATACACCCGCCACATAACCAATGATGAAGTCCGGTCCCGCTCGAATTACAAGCCGCTCTCCTGCATAGTTACAAGCAGACGGCTCCGTTTCTTCGGTCACATCGCCCGCAGCTCTCCTGACGAAGATCACCATCGTGCCATTGCTGCCGCGATACGCAAGCCTCCTCCGGACTGGAGAAGGCCCGCAGGGAGACCCAGTTACACCTGGTTACGTTCGGTGGAGGCAGACCTGAGACCTCTGAACATTGGTCTTTCTTCTGCGTGGAGAAAAGCTTCTGGGCGGGCGGACTAGCGCCACATCGTGGACACGGCTACGCTCTGGAAGAGTACGCCATAAGAAGAAGAAGAAGGAGGTTATGTTTTTGCCAGTTTGTCTGTTTGTGTGTTAGCAAGATAACTCAAAAAATTCTGGAAGGATCTTCCTGAAATTTTCAGGGAATGTCGGGAATGGCAAAAGCTGCAATTGGTTCAATTTTGAAGGGGATCCGAAAATTTGGGCTAGTGCTCACGAGACGCGCGGTTAACATGCTTGTGTGTTCGCAGATAAGGGAATCCACTGCCAATATGCCAAATATGGTAATGTCACCTGGCGAACAACATGGCGTTGGCGGAGGTTTGCAGTCTCTGTCCGCTTTTTTTAGTTTTCACTGTTTTTGTCTGAACATTTTTATGGTTCATTAGGCCTACTGTCTGAGTAAGAGCAAACAAGCTTTTGATGAGCAGTGTAAAATGATTATACTTGCTTTACTTACTTATTTACTTACTTGGCAGCCTTGGTTTTGGCCTTGAAGATCACTGGCTTTTGCATTGACCTTGGGCTTGAAAATGTCTGGCTCAAACCCATCCCTGGTTACACCTTTTCGTCGTTCACGCTACTGGGAAGTTCTGGATATTATTCATTGGCCGCTTGATTAAAACAGTTTTATGTGGCATGTTACGTACAGCGGAGTCGTGCGACAGTGCCGTGCAGACGTACGGGCATTGCAAAATCGGGTTTCTATTTTTTTAATAAGCATACGTTGTATCGCTTACGGATGAAACAAACAACAGCTAGGGCCTACAGAATAGAAACATTACTACGAAACAGTATAAAGCTTAAATCCGTTCAACTGTATAAATCAGGCAACTTAATACGACCTATCTGTAGACTGTCGCTCAATTTTTGAAACGAGTTTTGGGGGCTAGTTATATAAGTTTCTTAATTCCAATCTTTAGTCATTATATTTACTAGCATATACAAACAAACATTTAGTACAAAATGTGATTTAAAAACAATTTTCATTTTGTTGTCAAAAGGCTAAGCGTCCATATTAGTAAGCCTACTATAAGTAAACTCGCTGACTAAAACTCGCAGAGCAGATGTTAGGCCATACACAAATTCAGCGCACAATGCAGTAAAATTATACTTACGAATCACATTCGTTTCCACAATTTTCCGGCTGCATGTCAAAAATCACATAAATAAAAACGTTACAATTTGCATCTTAAATAGTAAAAGCTAATAAGGTATCACTTTCTCTTCTTTCTTTTTTTCATCGAGGCTACTATTAGACGTCCCCATTTAGGCCCTTAACTCAGTCATGCACCATGTCATCGTTTGCCAAATTATATGTTTTTGTATCTTATATCGTGGTTTATTTTCTATCCATTTCTTTGGTTGTCTTTCTTGACTCCTCCCAATTCTATCGTGGATCTTAGAATCAAAATACAACTTGAATTTTTTACCACAGTTCTTGCCTACATGCCATAAGCTACGCAAGGAATGGTACTTAATGTTTCAGATAATCTTGGAAGCGCACTGCTCAGTTCATAGCAATAAAATCTACACTGCGAAACATAAAAACACACCAAAATTTATCGATCATAACTCGGAAGCAGATTATCAGAGTTTAATAATTCTTGGTACAACTATTCCCGATACAACTGTTATCAAACGATTACTCAAGTTTCCATCTCACCCAAGATATGCTTTTTCACTACCTGGGGAAATCAAAACACATGAAATCGGTGTAAAAACTAGAAAGCAGTCATAGCCCGCAGGTACCTCCGCCAAGGCAAAGCTGTTCGCCAAGTGGCGTCACGATCTTCGGTTTTGCAGCGGTTCCCTTATGCCCCCTTTAACGCAATGGTAACACAAATTTCAAAGTGACCAGAATCCAGGATTCCTGCCGGATCACGGCCAAAATTGAATCACTTATAGCTTATGCCATGCCCGACATACACGCAAAATTTCAGAAAGATCCGTTCATAACTTTTCGAGTCATCTTGCTGACTCACAGACAAACAAACAAACAAAAACCGGCAAAAACATTACCTCCTTGGCGGAGGTAATCAGCAAAAAACCGCCAAAAACCATCCGTGACATTACTGATAGTAACTTGAAAAAGAATAAACAAATTATAATAGTTTTGGTATAAACATTTCTGACATAACTGACCATCAAATGCCCATTCAAATGCATAGCTTACCTAACGTCTGTTGCTGCATACCCGGGAAAAAAGAACAAATGCAACATGAGATAAAAAACGAAAAAACATCAGTAAATTTAATTATTCCAGCTACGTACGTAGCTCTTAACATCCCTGAGGTTTGTCTATTCGACAGTAATTTGCAATGTTATGCAGCAGCGAGTTTATGGCACGCTGTTTAGAAATATCAATGAACTCAAGAAGCGGCTGATTGAAATCTGAAGCAGAACATTAGCAACACTGCTATCAACGCATAGAGAATGCATCTGTGTATATGTCCCTGCCTGTGCTTACACAAATGGCCGATAATTCGAATACTTACTGTCAGCAGTTGCACAACTGGACAATTGAATAAACGGTCAACCAAAGTGCTAGAAATTTGAACAAAATGTTCCAAATGTGCGTTATTTGAATCGAATAATAATATTGCATTGAATAAAAATGTAATATTTTGCTTGTTTTGTTTTTCCCAGGTAGTGCAAAAACAGACGTTCGGTTGATGGCCATTTGTGGCAGGAATATTCACATTAAAATTATTAAAATTTGATCATCCGTCTGCAAGCTACGATCGATAAATTTTGGTGTGTTTATATGCCTCGCAATTTGCGTTTCGTCCTACCGGCTCTACTGAAGCCGCCATCATCAGCTGCACACAATCGCTGACCTACTGCGATCTAATCCGTACGTAGTTGTCATCTCCCCGGACTTCTCAAAAGCGTCCGACACCGTTTGGCACTCCACCACAGTGTTACAGAAAACGGCTGAACTCGATTTGCCCGACCATGTATATAACTAGCATGTTCATTTCTTCGAAGAGCACTCTCACCGTACCGTATACGCAGGTGACACCTCCAGTACGAAAACTATTACAGCCAGTAAACCTATTATACAGGGGTCGACGCATCCGTACAGCGGCCTATCTCATCACCTCATCTGATCTGAAAACACTCCATCCTGGCAACAGAATAATAAATTTGCCGACGACACTTACCTCCGGAATAATCTGACGCTCAACATGATAAAAAGTTACCGAAACTGTAATCTACGACTGCAGAAAGACACAACATGACACGCCGCCGCCGCTGCCAGGCATCACCCGAGTCGACACACTTCGCATCCTCGGTGTGACTCTGACGAGGAGACTGTCAGCATCAGACCACATCCGGCGAGTAGTCAGCGAATGTTCGCAGACTCTGTACGCGTTGTGTGTGTTGCGTCACCACGGCCTGACTGGCGCCGGCCTACACACAGTCTTCCGGTCAGTTGCCGTCGCTGTATACGCCTGGTCAGCGTGGAGCGGCTTCATCACGGCATCTGATCGTCATCGCGTCGATGCGTTCCTCCGCCGCAGCAAACGCTCGGGCTACTGCTAGCCAGATCTACTGTCCTTCGACGAACTGCTGAAGACGCCGACGATAAACTGTTCAATAAACTCTGTAATAACTCTCAACACTCACTCCACTATCTTCTACCTAACCTGGCATCACAAATTACAATTTCCGTCCCACTTTATCTCACAACAGACAATTACCTTTACCTGCACGCACCGGACACATGACTGATGCCAAATTCATTACAAGACTACTGTATAAAGACTGTTACTGATCTCTGACACAATAGTAGGGGATAGGCGTGGTGTAGTGGTAACGCGTCTGATCCGATCAGCGAAGTTACTGGACGCCGGGCCCGGTTAATACTGCGATGGGTGACTGCCTGCGGGCAGGTAAACCATCTCGGGATGTAACCAACCGCCTAGGTCAACTCAGCCTTCCATCCCTCCGGGGTAGGTAAATCGAGTACCGGCCTATGGCTGGGGTTAAGGCGGAGCGCGTTCACCTCTGTCGGGTGGCACGTAACACTGTGTGATCCCATATGACAAGCGACGCTCCGTAGCTCTGAGATGGGTTCGCTCATTAGGAGCTATATGCGACCTTTAACCTTTTTAACCTTTACTCGCTGTTTATCGCTCATTTATGGTTTTCTTATAATTCACAGAAAACATTTTTAAGATAGCTGTGCTGCTTAAGTCTTTGTACATAACTTGTGCTACAGTCAGAATTTGTTTTAAATCACTGACATAACACTTAAAACTTACCTTCATGTGAAAATTGTTTTATGTATACGCTTGGACATAAGATATGTAAACTTCTAGCAAAACTAATGCTTACTTGCTTACTTGTTAACATAATCGCAATATGTGTATGTTATTTGTAACAACGAATGCGTTTAGAAATGTTGAAATAAAGAAATGAATAAACGAATGAATGAATAACACACTGTAAAATTGGCCAAACAGTTTTTTTATCTAACAAATATTTGGGCAAGAGCTTGGCAACATTCTTTTTTGTAAATTACTGCCAATAATGATACCAATACGGTTGCGGTACGTACAGATGATATTTTTTATAACAATAGCCTACCAGTATTTATCAGACAATACTTTTCTGCAGGCTTCTCATTCAGCAGTGTTTTGTTTTTTGCTAGTGCTGATGCAGTAATCTAGTATCATGTAAATCTTGTTATTGCCATAGAATCAAACAAAAAAATGTTAACGAGACTTATAAACGTACCCAGGGAAAAAAGAAATGCCGAATGTCCATGTGCATCATTAAGTATCTAAAATGTGCTAATTTATGCAATAAAGCTAACGTTTACAGAGCTTTTTTAAGACCAGAAAGCGTTTGCGGCCAAGGTTTTGCTTCAAAACTTACTGGAAAGCTTACAGTGCTCGTCCGGATCCTTTAGCGGGTAAGTAAGGAACTTGTTTCTCAGAAATCTTCTGTTTTAATTAGCTATTGTTTGGGATTCAAACCGATTCTTACAAGTTTAATTTCTGGCTACGCCCATGACGAAACTCCACCTCACAAATGATATTTGTCGCCCATCGAAAATTGCAAAATTTAAAATAACGGAATTATGTTAAGCAGTTTCTGGCATTCAACGTTGAGACGAGACAGTTAGCTGTAGGCCTATATGCCAATGAAGTTCAATGATAAAAGATGGGCTATCATACACAGAGCTAGAACGCAAAGTGACAGTTGGACACTATAGCTCGTAACCGTTTTCAAATCCAACATACCTGCTCGACTTGTTGTGGCACCTGTACTGCCACCTCCGGAGCTTGTGGTCCCGCGCGCATTGGTCTGTCTCCTGTAATGTACCTCTATGCACAACACATAGGCTAAGTCATACGATAATTTAGTTTTGTAGTTTTGCTGTTTACGACTTGAAAAAAAAACAAAACAAGGAATTTGAAAATTAAGCATTTACATTTTACAGCACTAAAATCAGTACCAAAAGGCGAAACGAGACGTTATAAGGGCTATGCCCCATGCCCCACTTAAGAGCACGTGTTTTGCAGCATTAGCCATTTTTGTAACATCCGTATGGTGACCATAGCACGGTGTTTGGGGCTGGAAAATGTGACTTTTGTCAGGGTTGAAACTTGAATGTGAAACAATCTGTAGATTATAATGGCATAATGTTGAAAACCACTGCCGTTTCTATCGTGGCTGGTAAATTATACTAAATAAACGCGTCTAACTGGCATTACACCGTGTCTCAATAAAAAAACAGTCAAAATTGTTTTTGCCATAACTCTGTCAAACTTTCACCAACTTTGATAATTTTTGGCAAGACGATGGCGAAGACGATAGAATTACGTAAGGTAGGCTAAATTTGCCTTCACCTCACCTAATTTATGTCAACACAGTACCGTGTAAAACATAGATGCTCCAAATTATTGCATAAAGCTAAGTTGTTGTCTCCAATAAACATTGTAATGACTTATTTAAGCACGAAAACAGGAATGTAAATTATTTAGCGAAATTATAAGTTTGTATAACGGCTTGCTTGCAAATTATTGGAGTTCATCCCCAAAATGTGTCGCGCATACACGGACGTAATCGTTTAGACGCGATAGCAAAATCAATAATCGACTGATCAAACAACATCCACTTATCGATTAGATGTTTTTAAGCTCAACAGTCAGCTATTTTGTTGTCTGTCTGTTTTCAGTGGAGTATTTAAGAGGGGCACGGTGCGATGGCCCTCTTCTTTGGCCCGACCATGAAAATTTTTTACATCTCCTGTCCTTTGAGAGAAAATGCTACCGGAAAATTTTGAGGATAGGATGGACACAAAAAATCACTAATGAAGAATTATACAGAAAGATTCAATTGGCAAAAACCCTACTGCAGAAAGTGATACAGAGAAAGCTGCGCCTCTTCGGCCATATCTGCAGAATGGACGACAGCAGAAAGATAAAGACCCTGGTGTTCGGTATGATGGATGGTTCAAACAAAAGAGGACGGCCTCACCGAAAATGGTCAGATGACATTGAGCAGTGGTGTGGGGCAACCCTGCAGGAGTAAGCCACGCTGCCCTAGATAGGCAGCGGTGGGCAGCGATAGTAACAATGGCGTCAGACACCAACGGGCATTGAGCCCACGGTTGTCGATGATGATGATGAT
>Ga0209671_1007166_pt1 | contig 11539 bp, 8 predicted proteins | sample WorMetHERISLAND2_2_FD_187401 | JGI IMG/M metagenome (GOLD analysis project Ga0209671, IMG submission 187401) | Marine gutless worms symbiont microbial communities from Max Planck institute for Marine Microbiology, Germany - Olavius geniculatus... | ecosystem: Host-associated > Annelida >...
GAAATATAAAGTCGTCCGAAAGTTCTCGGGAGCGAAAGTTCCAGGGAGGGAAATGGAACTTTCGTTCCCGGAAGCAAAAGTACGTGGGAACGAAAGTTCCATAATTCCCTAGAAGAAGACTTTTGGATTTGTTAAAGTTGCAGTTTTCAGGCAATTGCACAGAAGCAAAAACACCTGATATCTTGAGTTATTTCGCACACAATTCTGAACAAAATAGAACCAACGCTTGGTAAAAATTTATGTTAGCTCTGCCACCCCGGATTGCTTCAGAAGTGACTGAAATAGGTAGAATTAGTGTTGTTATGCATGTTTCAGATTAATTTAATTATGGGAATCTGAAAATAATTGACTATTAAGACCCAAGAACAAGTTCACTTTTTGGGTGAAATTCCATCATTCCAAATAGGGCTTTTTTGATGAGGCCTATAAACAAAAAGGGGCTAGGTCTTTTTTGGGGGAAAACAAAAAACACGAGAAAACACACTAATGGCACCACCTGGCGAATGAAACATACTAAACTCAATAAGAACAAAATAATTTTATAGCTGAATAAGCCGTATCTACAACCCATATAACTAGCTAAAACAGCTTAATGGCGACACCTAGCGAATGAATATTGTACCAAAAAAAAAATTTTGAAAAAAATAAGCTGAGTAAGCACTAAGCAGCAATGTAAATCATAAATGAATAGAGAAATGCCCAAAAACATGAAAAGCAAACTGCCACCTCCTGGGAAAAAACAATGAACTGCAGATACTGAATAAAGAATGGAGGAATTAACTCAAAGCTCCAAATTTATTCTCGGGTAGCAATATGTCAGTCAATTGCAGTTTCCCATAATTAAACTAGTCTGTAACATGGCTAACAACACTAATTCAACACTAATTCGTTGTGTATGTCATTGAAGATGGTTACTTCAGCTGTTTATGACACGAAAAGAGGTTGATATTTTAAATATACGTGAAATGAATTGACATGCATGGTATTTTTTCTGAGATGTACTTGTGACGTACTGCACGCGTATTGCCATTTCATGTGGAAACTTTATACTGCACTTGTACCCATTACTGTCATATATGTACACAGCCATTTAAGGTGGCGTAGTTATTCTAAACAAATACCCAATGCTGTATTATAAGTTTATAAAATCACAGTCACAGCGATGTGATGTGATGCAGTCACAGCATTTATTTATTTATTTCAGCACTGACATTGACAACACCAGCAACACTAATAAAAACAACAAAATGCCAGCCAAGGATAGAAAGGCTCCAGAAGGAACACTAACATCTACCCTAATCAATGCAATATAACAGAAAATTAGACAAATCAGTAACGTAAAACGTAAAGTAAAGTCCTTCCCGAGCCTTACAGCCCATAGGGCGGCGCTGATCTCCGTTTCCTAAGGCCCTCAGCCAGACACCAGTTTTTACACTGCGAGACCACGGATACAGGGCCAGTGTATCGTGCGGTGTGCCTGTTTACGTCCCAGCAGTAAAGCCGGTATCAAATTATACTGCTTGGTGACAGAGGCACATGTGTGTGAACAACTTGCCTAAGGTCGTTACCCGGCAGTGTCCTGGTGCGGAGTCGAACCTGCGCCTCTGAGTTACCTCAGGATTACAAGTCCAACACGTTACCGTTAGACTACCGAGCTACACAAATCAGTACGATTAAGAAAAGCCTTGAACCTAACGAGAGAGGAAAAATCAACATGGGCCGGGAGTCTATTCCAGCGGCCAACAACACGCCTAGCAAAAGAATGATAGCATACATTATGGGTACACTGTTCGGCAAACAATTTGTAACCATGGCCACGAGTACTGCAAGAAGGTGCAAAACGAAAAAACGCACAGAAGTCAACATTAATTAATCTAAAGACTATTTTATAGCACATTATGAAATCAACACAAAGTCGTCTTAGTTCGAGACAATCAAGCTTAGTTACAACAAGTCGTTCACGATAAGTTAAATTACCATAATACTAATATGACGATCAAGTCATATGCATTTGCGAATTTTGGCAGGTAGACGCAATACCAAATTGAACGCTGCTAGACAGGAACAACTTGACAACGCCAGGAACTAATGTCAACAGACGCAAAGCGCTTACCACTCTTCGTCTTTCTGCACAATTTACAAGTTGTATGTTTAGTTACTGTAGACCGCCATAAAATTAAAAATTTTCATACAATAACAGAATACACACGGCACCGGATGTAAACAAAAAACATAGAGAGGCTCGCGCGACTGATAATCGAAATCACATTTCCACACCACATCCAATGAGTGAGGTCAAGTTCTGCTAAGACTTTAGTCTAAAACAAAAGTCAAAACCAAACGTAACAATGCAATTATGGCTTAGCTTGTCTGTGTTTTGAAGTTTTAAAAATATATAGAATGTGTGAAATTTACTTACAGTTTTAATTAAAAGTATCAGTAAAAGTTTAACGTTGAAAAATTACTGTAAATGTGTCTCGGTAGTAAGCAATATGTAAATGTGTACAAATACAAATGGATATCAAACTGTTGCAGCTAACACATAAGTTTTTGAGTACTCGTGTTGGTTAGTATACGACTACCGAGTATTCGGGTAATAATCTACTAATTACTCTAACAACACAGCTGTGATTAACTATTTTTTGTCACGTCATTGAATGTTTACATCCCGTTCGATGTGTAAAGTCTGTTGTTTTTATATGGCTCCAATTTCCCTTCATTATTCCTTTATACGTTTATAGTTTAACGCACGATATTCGTGTTAAGGTATGTTAACATTATAAGCATTTATAATATTTTTATGACTGGTGTTATTCACACGGTCGGCCGTATGTATAGAAAACGGCAACGACGTACGCGGCCGGTGTCATCCGCTCTGAGTTTATATTACCACAGAGTACTACTGCGTATGCGCGACCTACTTATTTATAACGGTGTGCTGAGTTTTCTCGGATTGAGTGTGAAACCTGAGTATGGTAGTCCTACCACAAGAAATGCCACCTAATGCCTTGGCCAATTAAGAAAGGAACGTATGCCTTCATTGTATTACACTTATTTTTTGTCTTGACGGCAAGATCATGTTCTTCGGAATTTTTTAGTTTAGTTTTTTATATGACAGTAGTTGCTGGTATATGCGTTTTCAAATTCAAACATCGTGACTCAATACTGAAGGATAATGAATAATGCAACCGGTAAAAATGCTTTGATGTCAGCATAGTCGGTAAATTACATGGATAATATCATTAATTTGTTCCATGGTAAAGTCAGCCCGCTTGGTAAGCTGAGCCCACTTTATGTGTGCCCAGTTACCGTTCAGGCTGGAATTACCTATCCATAAACACAATAATAATGAATAAGACAACAGCCAGAAAAATGGGGTCGGGTAAAATGCGAGGTGCGGGGAGGGTATAGTGCAAGGGAGCATGCGAGGCGGCACGCGAATGGTTGGCTATAAATAGATTCCTCGCACTTTACCCAGTATTCTGAATGAACGGGCGGTCGTGCTAAACAGTGCGCTCAGTGCACGGCAACATGAAAGGCACAGCACGCACCGTGACACACGCCGTCGCACTCCGAGAAGCAGTCAATAGTGTGACCAGCCAGCACTGCTGCTTACGTAATAACCAGTGATTACCGGGATGATATGTCACATCACAGCTGGTTGCCACCGACACCATCACCGCCGACATTGATCAGTCCATATGTCAAGCCTGTGATAGGCAAGAACCTCCCACCCAGAAAAACAAGCGTATCAACGCTGATACCATCGCCTGGGTGGGGTGCAACTTCTGCCCACGGTGGTACTATAATGTGTGTGTGTGTGTGTGTGGGACGACTGAGTGACAATGGTCTTGAGCAGTACCGGATTAAACTGACAATTAAACTGCAGATAAATGAATATTGTGTGATGGACGTAGGTCAGAACTTCAAGATTTACCTACTCCGTAGGGATAAAAAGCTGAGTTGACCTTGGTGGTTGCTTATATAGCGAGGTGGTTATACTTTCTGTAGACAGTCACCTGTCTAGGTGGAAACGACCTGATATATTGTGCATGATAATAGTTCTCAATTTTCTGTAATTTATTTTCATGAACTTTAAGGTTATAGCCAGATAGATAGTGTATATCATGACGTTTTAAATTTTTTTGTGAGCACTGACGGTTGCACTTAAATCATTTCCTTTCATAAAATTAACGTCTTGGATAGGCTTATACTATATTTGAGACGAGTGATGGTGCTTGGTCCATGCCTTGACGCCGATTATTACTCACACTCCTCTCCAATAGCGGACAATAGGCCTACCGTGGCCTCGCACGCCACCTCGCTAATTACCCTGATCCTTGCACGAATTCCTTGCACGCTTCCTCGCACTATACCCTCCTCATGCCTCGCACCTCGCATTTTACCATCGCCCCAGAAAAATGCCATGATCAGACTCGGGAAATATCAACAGTAAGATATAAACTAATAAAAGAAAACTAATCTGGACTCTGGAGTTTATGGTGGATTGATTACATGGATAATATCATTAATTCGTCTCGTGGTAAAGTCAGCCAGCTTGGTAAACTGAGCCCACCTTACCTCAAACGTGAGCCTAACCTTTAACACTAACCCTATCTCTAACCCCAAGCCTGATCCTAACCTTAAAACAACTTATGTGGTTAACCATTAACCACACATAGACGAGACAAGATGCGCGGTGCCACAACTCTTCTTGACTCTTCTCACCCGCTTTTTTTGCCACATCGCAGGTGTTATCAGCTGTGATCATAGCTGATATCTCTTGCGGTGCTGTATGCCCCGGGTGAGGGGAAAGGGTGAGGCTTGACACATTTGAATGAATGAATAAATGGGTGAGTTGCTAATCACTGCCAGACAGCGGTGCTGGTGATGCAGCGAGTGAGAAAGCGTGACCCGTTACATAATAGGTATTTATTGCAACAACAGCGAGCGACATGGATAGGGGCAGGCGCTGCATTGGTATCACATAGTCGTTGTGGGGCTGCTAACAACAACTGACTGACTGACCTTGTGTGTTTCTGCACATGTCGTGTTGTTTGTTCTCCCTCCCTGTCTCTGTCCCTGTTTGTCTGTCTCTCTGCCTATCTCTGTCTATGCTCAGCCATGTCAATCGCTGGTTGTGGGAAAGTGTTGACCCCAGATGGCGGCTCCTCACGACCACAGACAACTGACATGCCATGCTGGCATGCCTTTCCCTTCTTTCCACTCCGCACTCAATGGACAACTGGTCACCTGCACTTCACTTTGCACGCCTGGCTGACCGCCGACGTGCCACGTGATCCAACAATCTCCCACTTTTGATCACTCATGAGCAAACTTGATGTGGCGCCCATCAACAAGACCTTATAACCACAGTTAACTATTATATTTCTCATGCTTAACTGGTCAAAATGAATGGACGGTTTTAACAACCCTAGTTTAGGGCAGGTATGGTTCAGTTTTGGGTAAGGGAAAGATTATGGATAGGGTTAGAGGAAGGGATAGGGTATCGACTGATGTTAAGGGTTTGACTTGATAAGAGTTGCATAGATGCAGATGCACTAGACGCATTTTGCCCTTAGCCGTTGTCACTGTTACTGTTAATGTTAGTAAGCATCACGTGGTACTTGCAGTATCTGACAGCATATGTACTGATTTGTTGTGTTATAGCATGTCTTAGCTATCGTTGAGGCAACCAGGGGGGAATCAGCCATTGGGCGAAACGGCAAAGGAGCGACAAAGCCATAATTTCTGACAGTGTATGTGCTGATTTGTTGTTGTGTAGAAAGTTTGATCAGTGTGGTTCAAACTTCAAAGATAATGAGGGCTCTATGACTGATTCTCGTGCAGCACAATTGACATTCCTGCTATCAAGTAATGAGACGTCGTACTCTTACTTGCACTGTCATCGCCATATTCCTGGCTTGGAATGTCATCACTTACGTGTTTATCTTGTCAAAGCAGCCTGGCAAAGTACGTATTGTTGTTGATTTTTCAGTATAAAACTGCCACTATGATGTGCAAGGATAAAAAGAGGACTCGAAGCAATTAGTATGGTGGGAAGAAAAGTCATTAATTTTGTCTAAAATTTTTCTGTGACTTGTTTTCTGTTTATTTGACTTATGGCACAATCTGGTGGACTTATTTTAGTTTATTGATGACCATGGAGGATAAGATGACGTTGTTTGCACTAGGGATGTTAAATTCGTTTTTTTTCCAAATCCGAATTTTGATCGCTAAAATTTGGATTAAATTCGAACTTCGTTTATAAAATATGTTATGTGTTATGTTATGTTATGTTATATGTTTTATAACTTCGTTTATTTGTGGAGAATCTTAAGCAATTTGCGTTTGACGTCTGCACTGTGGGGCGAGATGAAGGTCACAGCATGCACGCCACACGTCTGTCAACAGTGCAGTCAGCCAGAATGTCAAACCATGTGGTGTTCTATTGCCGTCGATTGATGTCTGCTCTGTGTCTGGGCCACCAAGATTTGTCACTTTGATAGCTTGTATCAGTATACAACAGGCGCCAGGGGCACAGTGCAAGAGGGAGAGTAATTGAACTCCGTGGTGGTATGCAAGGAGGGGAGGGAAGGAGAGAGGTAAGCAAACACGTGGCGGGCGTCTCTTGAATTGATGGCCCACAGAGAACAAAGAAATCATCACACAGTGCACTGCTGAAGTAACAGCCATCGCTGCTGTGCTCCACTTTCAAGGCAAAACCATCTGCATCTAATTAGTGATGCTTAGATTCGAATCTCTGAAGGGCTGAAAAACAAATACGAATTCAAACTTGAAATTCGAAGTTTGCAAATCCGAACTTTGTTTAACAACCTTAGTTTGCACAATAAAAATATTGTGTAATTTTTTTATATATTCCAAGATTGTTCAGTATTTGGAGTCTTTATTTTTTCACTTTTTTTAGTTACAGTTTTGTTTTGCATGTGTTGCGTTTTAGTAAAACCAGGCTGCATTTCACATGGAATAAAAGATTTTGTGTTAACCAGAGCAAGAAAAGATGTAGCACTTTAGCTCCTAGTTGAACCTTGTTTGATGCTTAACACTATGTGGTCATGGTGTAGAAGGGGTTTAATCTCGACTTTACTGTGTATAACTTTTTACACAGTTTTTTTACAGAGCACTGTCCATGACTTTGATCCATGCTAAATGTGTTGAAGTTGACTGTCTGTTAAGGATGTGGAAGAACGTCGCGAGGAGATCGTAGAACAGTTTGCTGAGCTACAGAAACGTCTGAAGGCGCAGGCGCTCGAACATAACATCATTAGACATGAACTACAGCAGGCACGCAGTGAACTTGAAGCAGTCATTGTTAACAGTAAGTGCTGTTATTGCTACAACTACAGCAACAACAACACTACAACAACTGCTGTTACAACAACAGCAGTAGTATCAGCAGCTGCTACTGCTAATGCGAGTTTCTGTTAGCGGGCTTACTTTTCTGCAGCTACTCAGCATTACTATGAGTTGAGGTCAAGGGAGGGTTGGTACCATTGTGAACACTAGTGTTGTTACAGTTATCAAGTTAGCAATATTGAACCCTATCGAAACCGCGGTTTTAGGCTCTCTATTGACGGTTTCAGTTTTTTTGACACTGACAGCGCAGCTCTAATGTCTAATGCCGTGAACGTTAGTCCTAATAGTACACCGCACGAGTGGCCATAGAGGAGTGTGGGTACTAGGAAGGCAGATGGCCATTGACAACTAACTAATTAGTGCCAATGTCACTCAGAGAAGCAGTGTTTGCTAAATACAGTCAGACTGTATTTAGTCTACCTTTATAAGGCTGTATAGGTTTGCACAGCAATTATCTTTCAGTTTAATTCACAATATTCCATGAACTTGCCTCCTGCACTCAACGTCCTGATAATCTATAACATGCATGAGGGCAGCAGTAATCTTTACAAACAATGTCTTCACTATGGTCATCATTCTGTGTCTCTCCTTGCTGACCAGCCGACCACGTCTGCACATTTCTGCACGTGCTGTCCTCTGTCTCTGTTCTGTATTTAGTCTACCTTTATAAGGCTGTATAGGTTTGCACAGCAATTATCTTTCAGTTTAATTCACAATTTCGTCTGCACATTTCTGCACGTGCTGTCCTCTGTCCTTTCCCGTCTTTGCGTCCGTTTCCGTCTTCTGGTCTACCAGTCTGTGTAGGCCCACATGATAAACGTCTACTACCCACTGTCTGTTGAGCTCAAATTTTGGATGTTTTGCTCATTTCACGTGTCGCCCTTGATATTTTGCACATTATAAAATTGTGCACAATGGTGAAAACAGATGGACCAAGAATATGACGTCCACGGGGTGAAGCATCTTAGTGGGTAAAGCTTTCTGATACGACTTGCTTGATCCGTGCAATTTCACGTCTTGCCATCGCTGTTGTTTGGCAAGTTGCGGCCGTCGAAGGTCGGACATTGCGGACCACACGTGCATGTTGTCACGATGCAAGCAAGTACGCATTAATGGTTAACTTTAACATTATGCGCTATATAAATTTATGATTTACTTAGCGGTACTTACTTACTTACTTACGGAATTAGTTTGCAGCTTTATAACTCGGCCGTCAATGTTGTGCAGCATCTGCTAGGCGACAGACCGACCACGTGACTGCGTGCATGTATCTGCACGTGTCGTTTCAAGTTTATCTCTTGCTGTGCAGTCTGCAACGGTGCATAGACGTCGGAACTATCTCGTCTGCTTTCCCCTTTCTCTTTCTCTCCCTCTCAGTAATGCTCCGTCGCCCACCCTCCCACGGAGTTTGCTCTGGCAGGCTTCTATTTGTGAGCAGCCGAAGCGCCCCTGGCAGGTGCACAGGGGCGCGTTATCATTGCACGTCGACAGTGATTTTGGTGCTAGTCAGAAAACCGAACCATACAGAACCGAAACCGCGGTTTTTTCCCCAAAACTGAACCGAAACTGACCGACCTTGGCCAGCGTAAAACCGTAGCAACACTAGTGATCACACTTTCTCTGAACCATTTTGTTAGTCCAGAGATATCTGCTGCGACCAGTGACGTCCTGTATCCATAACCTGAAGTTGTCTTGAATGTCATAAGTTTCATCGCATAATATACAAATATTTTTATATATTTGGGATCCACAAAATTCCTCAGGGTTGTCTGAGTGTATTTGCCCTTGGTGTCCAATATAACTAAGATATATTTTGGACATGTTTTGGGTGTTGCAGAACGTCTGAAGGAGGATGTGTCAAGTGCCACATTACGAGCAACGCCGCACATTCCTGCGATCGCGGTCGTGCTGATGGCCTGTGATCGTGTTACTGTCAGTCGCAGCATTGACCAGCTGCTTAAGTGCGTATGATGATGCATTTTGCCGTGCAATGCACAGAATATACACTGTGTCTCAAAAAACCAGGCAATTGCTACATTATTTGAGTTACTTGAAAATGTAGCAGTTGTCTGGTTTTTTGAGACACAGTGGTACAGAGTAGAGTACAGAAACATGCACGGTAAACTGAAATGTTGTTGTAGTGAGTTTTGTGTAACAAAACAGAATTTCACAAAATGAGTATTGGGTGTTAAGATTCTTTGATGATGAGTTGTTTGTGTGATGTGTTGGACATCTGCAATGCTATGGTAGCTGTGAAAAAAAACGTTTACAGATCTGTAGGCAATGTAGGCAACTAGGCATCCTATAAACATTTAACTGGGAATTTGGCAAGTTTTTACTGTGATTTTGACACATAGGCCTACGAGCTTGTGAGCTGTGAAATGTGAATGGGTGTATTTAGCAAGAACTTACGAAAGCTTTTCAGATGTACAAAGATTTTGATTAAAAACTGTTATCCACTGATATGTAAAGAAAATTCTAGAGAACTTATGAAGAAAATATTCATGCAAGTTAACTGCTGGCTTAAGAAGAACTTGGCAAGTCTATTAATCATATTTGCTAACAAGGCTCGTCTATTCTGTGCAGATATCGTCCGTCGGCTGAGCAATTTCCCATCATAGTGTCACAAGACTGTGGCCACTCTGCGACTGCGAGCGTCATTCAGTCCTATGGCAAACAACTGACACACATTGAGGTCTATTCATCTGTCTGTCCTGACGTGTCGAGTCTTTTGTATTAAATAATAGTCACATATTGCTAGCTCATTTTGGTTGAGTGTTCGTCAAAACATGTTGCTGTTTCAGATTTTCATGCTGCTACTTTTCATTTTTATTTAACTCATTTTGCCCAACTGGTTTTGTGTTTCTGTCTGGTGCATTCATTTTTCAACCCATGTTGATGACTTTACACCCGCTGTATTTCGTTAACCATTTTTAGAGTTAAAAACTGCACAACTTGTGGCTTACGGAACAAACCGGTGCTATATGAAACGATTAGATGGCCATAGATCTGTTCAGTGAAAATGTGTTAGTGGATATTAGGTCAACTTCAGAGTATCTGTGAAAATTTTGCTCTTCTAGTTTTGGATCAATGCAGCCTAGCCCATTGTGGGCCGTTTTGACCAGTCAGTTTCTAGACTCAATCTGGCCTACATGCAGTCCAGTCTGTGCATTGGTGCACTGCTCTGCAGTATGTAAGAATAAGTGCGCTTGTCTGGTAATGAATTGCATACAGTGCTACTACTAGAAGATTATTGTGTCTTCAGCAAATGTCCAAAAATGTGGACATGATACCGCAAATGTCTTTGCTGTGAATTTTACGTAACACAAGAGTATTTCATAAAATATATTTTGAGTATCAGATTCTCTGATAATGAGGTTTTGTCAATGTGTGTTGCATCACATAAAAAAGTGATTCGAGGGAGATGTTTTATAAATGCATTGCATGGCCATAAATTAATGCCATGAATTTGCTGTGAATTTTGCATTTTTGGTGATAATTCTCATGTCTACAGCCTAAGCATGTGCATGTGAACTGTGACAGCCACATTCTGACATTGATGGCTGTCTGAGGATAAGAGGAAAGATTATTACTGTTTGTTACATACGCACACTTAGAATTGGCAGTTCTTACAATTTTAGGTCTAGGTTGTTTATAGGTTTTGTGTTTCATAAAGGTTAAATTTTCTATAAAGCTTGAAGTTTTTATTTCGTTATTACATGTACGTGCATTTCCTCCAAAGGCCGTCTCTGAAATGACCTATATTTGTCGGGCAGGGCGTAAAACCTTACTCGCTGACTGTGAATGGATGTGTTCAGCATCCGGACCGGAGTGCGATACAGCTGAGCAAGAAGGACTCAAAGTTCCGTGGTTATTACCTGATAGCGCGGCACTATCGGTGGGCGCTGAACCAAGTCTTTCACCACTTCAACTACTCAGCCGCTATCATCGTTGAAGGCAAGCTAACATTTGAACTACATCCCTGGCATTTTTACGTCTGTTTGTCTGTATTGAAATGTTTGATAAAGTACTCAGAATGTTAGCATTGTGTGAGCCAAGGAGCTAGAGAATAGGCCTGATTTACTTTTGGGCCAGATGGTATAAACTGCACCTAAACTCGGTTTTAGGGTATTTATTAGTGTTTTTATTCATGTCTTAGTGA
>Ga0209671_1007169_pt1 | contig 11538 bp, 7 predicted proteins | sample WorMetHERISLAND2_2_FD_187401 | JGI IMG/M metagenome (GOLD analysis project Ga0209671, IMG submission 187401) | Marine gutless worms symbiont microbial communities from Max Planck institute for Marine Microbiology, Germany - Olavius geniculatus... | ecosystem: Host-associated > Annelida >...
GGGGGGGGGCACCTGTCCTACAATCGTTCCTGTTCGCAGGTTGTCTGGGTCTATCTCTATCCATTTCGTCGCAATTCACGCTTCTGCAGCGAAAAATCGCCAAAACATCACGAAAACCCCCAATTTTAGGATTCAGTGTTATGATAAGCAGCATGTCCGTGCTTATCTGCAACCATTTTTACGTTAGACGAGCCAATAACGGTAGGATAACGCCTTTTTAAGGAGGCACCCCTATTTTGCCCCCTTGTTCGGGGGACCCCCTCACCCAGCGGCATGAGATTTTGTCACGAAATATTAGACATTAAGCTATCATACGGTGAAAACTCGAAGTCTTTATCTAACCTGGTCTTGAAACGGTATCGGGTTGTAACAGACAGACGGACGGACGGACAGACGGACAGAGAAAATTACCATAGCTAATACGCACTATATATATGCTAGCTCTCGCGCGTAAAAACCCATCGCCGAGTTGCAGAGCGACACCTGCCATATGAATCACACAGTATGCTTCATTGCATTTTCGTTTTACTACTTTGATAAATAATATACAGGTACATAAAAAACATTTCCTCTGTTTGTTCAAATTTTACGCATAGTATCATGATGCCGAATAATGTTATGTAAATGAACTGTATACTGTGTCAACGGAGTATTAATATGCCATGCTATGCGCTTGATAAACAACAGCGAGGCGGAGGCGGTGACGAAAACGTACGCTGTGCATGCAGTGGTCGACGTGAAGGCGAAGAAACGCCTGACGTTCCGTGAAGCCATCGACCAAAACATCTTTGATCCCGACTCCGGCTCGTACCTGAACACCGCCACCAACGAACAACTGTACGTCGGAGACGCCATCAGGAAGGGACTGATCAAGGTCTGACTCAAATAAATTTCTGCAGATGTTAGTCTCCTGCAATGCGTGATACGTTAAAATTCAAAAGTGTGGTCGAATCTGTACATTCAAAGTAGTAAAATTATTGCTGAATGTTTCAGTAACTGAAAAGAATTCTGAAAGTTGGCCAATATGTGATGAAACTGAATGCTGCATCATGCATGGTTTTTTACAGTCAGAGAAAGTCAAGAAAAGTCAGAGAATTTTACAAAGTCGGGAAAAGTTACCGCATGGAAAGTCGGGTGTAAGACATTTTCCCCCTGGACATGTTCCCCCCGGACGTTTTCCCCTTCCGGTTTTTGCGATACCCGGACGTTTCCTCGCTCCCTATACTGTTACATGAGAATCGATGGAGCGCTTGATAGTGGCATAATTTTCAGTGTCAGCATGGTGAAAGAATACAGCAAACATTGAATATTCTTGTGTTATCATTAATAGGCCTAAATAATACGTCAAACAAAAGGCAAGTCTGAAGAAGTCTCAATTCTTAACTTCTCAAGAAACAGCTGCGGACGGCGACGTCAAAGTGCCACTCATAGCGCACTGTGTGTGCCACAGCAAGGAGATAGAGTGTCTGCAATCTATCGAATTTTGCTTTCTTTATCTAGTCTACGTAAAAAGATGTGCGTTAACTACTTCTGCTCTCCTGGTTCAGTCTGTATCGAGTCGAGTTTAATCGTCTCACGGTGCGTAGGCCTACATCATTGCTGTTAATAATCGTCGCGCCTACTAAGATTCATTGTGTTTGAAAAATACTCAACGGCGACGAGACTTCAAAGGCAGAGTTGCTTTTGGCGTTGCAAGGAATTTCTGCGTAGGCTTGGCGCTGACACTGATAATATGTTGTTACTGGCCTATAGAGGGGGGAAACGTCCTAGGCACTCGTAAAGCAGGGGGTAAACGTCCGGGCGGGAAAAATATCCGAGGGGGAAAACGTCCGCGGTTGACAGGCCCGGAAGGGGGAAATGTCCGGCTCCCGGAAAGTCAGGGAAAATGGAGAGTTTGGCGAATTTTATCTTAGCACGAAATAATCAACGAAAATACGCTATTTCAACGTTAACATATCACAAATTTCCTGGGGACGGGACACTGCCCTGTCTCAGATCCTGACCCTCTGAGAAGGGGGACGTTCACGTAACAATGTCACAAACTTTTGTTATGCATTTATGCACATACTATTGGTGTATTGATGTCGATCATAAAGAAAATTAGGCATTTGGAAAAGTCAGGAAAATGTCAGGAGAAATCAGTTCTGCAAAGTAGGAAGAACCTAGTGGGAATCGTGGTACATCGTCGGGTGCGGGTGTGCGTCTGTGTTGGTGTGTACAGGCGACGGTGGTGCACGACGTGAACGCGATTGATGCCAAGTCAGTCTCGCTGTCAAACCGCGTCACAATCGCCGACGAAGCGATGGCTCAGTTTCGTCACAACGTCACCGATCCTCTCAGAGCGATCACGGCGCTCAGAGAGGCCGCCAAACAGTGACACTGGACCAGGCCCGACGAGAGCCACAGAGGCGCCCCGGAAACAATTATCGCGGGACTCTACAAAGGGTGCTGTCTGGGAAGCGGGCTGGAATACTGAATACATTCGTTCATCCATGAAATAGTCAGATTTGTTGAAAAATCAGTCGTCGCAAAATAACTGACGACTGACGCATGCTCAGTTCAGATGATAAGTTCGGTTCACAAGTGTATTTTTGAGCAACGACGGGGCTCTCCAAACGTCGCAGGGCCACGGAAAAATTTTTCCCCCTTTTTTTCTTCTTTCGACTGGCCTGCACTGGACACAGAGCCGGATAGGCATGTTCAGCATGTTTGGCGAACACGGGCCCCGCAAAAAGGGGGTCCGACAGACAACCGAATTTCGCACAGCAGCGCGAATTTTCCGACCTATGCCGCTGTGGGGACCTCTTTTTGGCGTGTTGAGGACATTCAGAAATTCGTTTGATGCAGCACTTCATTTTTGGGGTTCATATCCGGCTTCCGAATTAGAGAGCCGTGTCTCAAATCAGGTCATAGCAGCAAAACTGCCTACTGTTGTACAGCGAAATTTATGGCAAGCTTATGGTACATAATTAATGTCAGATAATTTCTGTGGGGACCCAAATTTCATTCAACAGGGCCCGATCAAGTCAAAATCTGGATCTAACTGGACCAGGGTATAGAATTGTACAAAAATAGCTTTAGGTAGAATTTTTAGCTGGGGAAGAAATTTTCTCAGAATGTCGTATCGGAGTCTTCATCATCATATCAGATTATTGTTTAGAGAGAGTTACTTTCTAGTTTACGTATCTGCTACTTTTTGACTCCCTGCAATGTGTTACTCTGCTGCCATTGCTATAAACTTTATTTTATCCTATAGTATACATTTATATTGTAATTATCTGCAAGCTGTCAACTATGTTGATTGTAAATGCATGTTTGCGAATAATGTATGCGAATATGAGTAGGTTACAAGCTGATGATGTAAGTCGTAACTATGCGTGTTGTATAATATGATAGATTTCCCCCCTCCGTACTGGCCGTACGGCTGTAAACGGAATCTTCCAGTGTGTCAGAAAACCAGCAGGAGGGGGAAGGAAGTTTAAATCTGTAATCTCTGACTCTTCAACAATTTCACTTGGCATGACTATTTACCGCAACTGACCCAAACGGAGGAGTCAGGCACATGCAGGATGTATTCGAAACTCACTTTACTGGGTTTTTTTTCTGTACATTTGATGATCGAGGGCGTATTTGGAAAGTTTGACGTCTTTCCCTTTCTTCACCTATATGAACACCCCCTTTCCACATGTTTGTATATGCCCCTGATGATACTGATATTAGTAATATCATTTTAGCGCGCTATTGTATCTCAGGATACAGATAATGAGTATACCAAAGTATGTGCTTGATTTGCATAGTTTTTTTTTGTAATTTTTCTATCGCTTTTCGAGTTTTTATTTGGACCTGTAGTAAGAGCTTAGTTTGCACCAGAGTTCATTTTGTAACAGGGGCGTCATTTAGGGACGGGGCGGGGACTGGATGAGTCTACAGACCCACTAAAGATATATGATTTTTCTTTGAAAATTGTATTTTTGGAACAGTGTTACTGCTACAAAAACAATACGTTATGTAAAATGAGATTTTAAAGACTACTGAAACCCTCACCTTAATCATTTTCTAAAATGACGCCACTGTTGTGTAATTTAGGCCTACATGTACATGTATGTGTACAGAGTGGTCCAAAAAGTATCGACATGTTTTATCAGAAATACATCAGATATTGACTGATTTCTAAAATACTGACACTGCCACGATTAGCAGTATACCTATTTGCAGCCAGTTAATTATTAAAATGTTCTAGCACACTTTACACGTGTTGCTACGCTACCGTGTGCAATATCATATAATTATGTTACCGGCTTTACAGCACTATAACGTTAAAGCGGTATTTACAATCAACAACACATTAAAACTGTAGATAAAGGTTTGCACTCAAAAATATTGCTGAATGCGTCAGTGAAAGAATTTTTGAAGAGCGGCCAATATTTGATAAAGTTGTATAAAGTTATAGCTATCTTGTTTTGTTTAGTGCGCCTTGTGTATGATAGCATTCGATATTCATTGGATTGTCAGCCATATTGTTTTGCTGCAATATTGCCCAAATATACTTTACATGTACGATACTGGCTTCGAGAATATTCGTGTTTCGTCCATTAATAATAATAACTAGACGCTCAAGCCTTGCGCAAGGCTAAGCTGTCCGCGGTAGCCGCAATATAGCGGCAATATTTATAGCAATGACGTCAGCGTCGGCCAATAGCTATCGGTTTAGGCCTAGGTTTAGGCCCTGTCTAGCAGCAGCTACATGTATTAGCAGAATGGTCCTATCTCGCAATGGTAAATTATCAGAAAATCCGGCCCTGTAACCTTGGTGTTTGACCTATGACCCTGAAATTGAAGTTTAGTTCGTTTCAATTAAACGAATGGAGTCTGTTCAGCAGATTCCTTCTACAAAGACACTGGCCAATATGACGTTTGTGACTTATTATGTAAACATCGACTTTCAATATGCTTCATTTGTGTTCTCCAAAAGACAGACAACTAAAAACTTTCAAGACAGATCTAAACCGTTCACTTTAGTTGCGTTGTTTTGTACACGCCTTGAGGCTTGTCCAATACAAACAGAAACTCTCTCTGCATCGTACATGTGCGATCATTATATAGAAAGAAACAAACAGCGGCGTTGTGTGCTAAAAGTAGTCGGGGCATGAAGCTGCAATTTTCCGACGGGCACTGCAAATTTTTGACACAGAAAATTATGAGTACTTAAGATTTTAAGCTTTTTCGAAATATTTTTCAAAATGGATTTTCTAGCCCCAAATTTGCATTTGTGCACAAAAATTTGTCGACAAGAAGTAGATTTTTCAACAGTGTTCATACAGGCAAAGATTTACGGCGAGAGGGAATTGTCCCTACTGTTTCCCCCTGGCCACAACGCCACTGCATGGAAATATCAAGCGCCAGGAACGTGCTGCATTCGATGCTATCGTGGCAGCTGTTCTCGCAGAAGTCTCCGTAGTATTTTGCCGCTGGCGGACTTTGGAATTTCACTGCAGAAGACGACACCGCCCGTTAGATGTTTGTAGGGAGCTGTTCGCTCTGACCACAAGCAAACGAAAACATATCAAGTCTACACTGCACATAACGCCAACGCAAACAGCAACTGTAACCGAATTGATTTTTAGTGACCACACGGTAGCAAGCAACGACTGTCCGGGGTTTGTACGCGCGACAGCAGCTACTGTTGTAGCGCGTCTTAGCCATCGCAATTCTGTTCGTCTGTCTGTCTGTCCATCCGTCCGTCACACGGATGGATCAATCAAAAACGGTGCAAGCTAGGATCACCGAATCTTCACCGTAGGCTGCCTGGAAGACTCTAAATCGGTCGCCTCACTTTGCAAGGAATGGAATTTGCAGGGAAACTGCGGCTACCGTGGACAGTACTAAGCCTTGAGCAATGCGTGTGGCAGTTTAGTTTGTGATCACGGCATAATAGGTTACGACTGTCCGAGTGTCACAGCCATTCCTAGAGTTGACCTAGTTAACTTACTTACTTACTTACTTACATAGACGGTACGGTCGGTTTACCCTAGCGACAGCTGGGGCTTAGGGCTTCTTGTTATTACTATTGTCGAGCAGCATTAGAGGTTACTTTTAACGTTATGCGCTATGTAAATCCACGTTTTCTTACTTACTTACTTACTTAGCAAAGTAGGTCAATTATATACCGGCGGCGTAGTGCTGAAGCTCTTGCTGCGTAGCTAACTGCTTAGGTTTAAGTACGACGAATGCTGTCGGCAGTTCGCCGCGTCGTTCATCTACCTTACTGACGACGGCCGCATCCTGGACTGCAGCATTAGATACCAGCAAAGCTTCCAGCTCAGCAGGCGCCATCTGGCGAGTACGAATAAACATCATCTTCATCAACAACAGCATTGATTTGGCCATAACACAAGAGCTCGGTGATTACAACAATGTAGGAATAAACAGTGTGTACATGGACAGCATGGCGGGAAAGAAAAGGCGCGTAGCCTAGGCTACAAAGCGGCATAACTGAGTTGAACTAAAGCGAACTCCACTAAGTGATGGACGAACAGTATTGCATTACTCTCGCCCATTAGGCCTAGTCAGTTCAGTTCAGTTCAGTTACGTCGCTCTGTACGCGCCTTTAGGCAACAGAATTTGCAGCAACAAAAATTGTACTAGTAGACTAAGTAACAGTAAAACCAGGCACAAACCAGTACGTAATGCCTAATCCGACGAATCGTAATCAAATAAACAGCAAAATGGCTAAAAATTCCAGACTAGGCTAATAAAAGCAATCGGTAATATATATTCTGTATATGCTGTACCTGATGACCTTTTACTTTAATCATTTCCTTGATGCGATCGCTGATGATCATGTGGCCGTCGTTGTCATAGTAACCAACATCGCCTAAAGAAACGTGCACAGAAATTTTTGTAAAAGAAATGATGATGGCGTGCACATAAACAGCACGATTGTGTGATATTTGTGTACGCATTACTTAAAATAATATCAATTCGCATATTGATAATAATAAATAATAATCATTAGCTCATGCCCATCAAACACCACCTTTCCAAGGTTTGTACCAAGAGGCCACAGCCTAAATCCCAATTATCACATACGTTATTAGTGTCCCCTTAGTATCCAAAGAAAATGCAATCGTCGACGTCAATTTGCAAATTTAATAAAAAAACCTGTATAAAATAAATTAGATTTGATTAATTTTTTGTGTTTCTGCATTCTAGTTCTTTTGGCAAATGCATCACAGAGTGCTCTTACAACTGGTGGAAATTAAAGCGAGTACAGAACGAACAAATAAGCTAAAGTCGTTTTGTCCATTTCGCAAAATAAACTGAACTGCCCCTTCGGTCGCTTAGTATACAGTCCACGCAACGTAACTGAATTGCACCAAAATACACTGACATAATGCAGTTTAGTTATCAGTTCGGTTCTCTCACATTAAACACTCCTAAAGAACAAAAAAAACAACACACAGGCCTAATAACAAAGTAAAGAGAAAATAACGTAAAGCACAAAACAGCTAAAATATCTCAAATGACGAAAATGGACAGCAAACCAAAAATCGCAAGTATGCGTATGAACCGGTATGCAGCCAGCCGTCTTGCAGAACCTCTTTGGTTGCCTGCTGGTTATTGAAGTAACCTTTCATGACCTGAGGGCCTCGCACCAGTAACTCTCCGCTTTGTCCAGACCCCAATGCTTCGCCCGTCTCCGTGTCAACTACCTGTCTCCAACATGACAGCTATAAGTAAGTGTCTACATGTGCGCATGCGACAAAATCAAATCTGGGGTATGTGCAGTGCACCTGTCAATTAACTCGCGTTTGGCAGCGCCATCGCATACAGCGGCGCCAGAAAGCACAAATGGCAGGGAGGCAGCGTCCTACTTGAAGGCAGTAGCATCGTGGCCGAGGATTGGAGGCGGGAGGGAGAGGGGCCCAATTGCCCCTCCTCCTAAATTTTGTGTTGTCGGAAAATGTCGAAAAATATTCGTTTATTTGGTGCAGAAAAAACCATTTTGATAAAATTTAGTGACAAAATTAAAATACTTTGATCATCAAAAATCATCCGTGTCGTAAATTCACAACTGTCTGTCGGAATTCTGTCGAAAATTTGCAGTGTCTGACGAAAAGTCACAACTTTCTGCCTTGCCTACTTTTTTGCCGAAGACGCCGCTGCTTGAGGACTCCACAGAAGATTTGTAGGCTAAGAAAACTCCGCAGTTCACATCCTAGTGCTCTGCACCGCTTTCTGTTTGAATTATTTTAGACTATGCCGCAGTGCCGGTCGGCGCCACAGAGCTGGAGCCCCCCCATTGCAATACAACTGTGAGGCCCCTATAACGGGGGTCTGGAAACGGAGCTCCCAGGAGGGTCCAGGGGCAGAGATCATTGTCAGGGGGTCAGGAGGACGCCTCCTGAAGCTGAAACACTTTTCGCTTTTGGAAGTTCAATAAAAGCCGTAAATTTGACCATCACTTTAAAAAATGAAACGCAAAAAATCACAATTTAAGTTGTCTTTGCAAAAAATAAAGTTGAATAGGCCGCAGTACGTCACCGATTACTGTACATTAATGAAAAGTAATACACTTGTCCATTTTGAGTAAACTTTTAACATATTTACTTTTTTATATTTTAAGTATATTTTTTATACTAGAAATACGTTCTGTGAAACGAAGTATCTGTCCCATTGCCACGCTATTGTGAGCCTGGAGCCAATTTTATCTTTGAATAGAAAACGGTTGGTTGCCATGACAACAGGGGTCTTCAGGGGAGAAATTTACATGACACCATTGCATAGCCCGGGCCTGAAAAGGGGGTAGGTGAAAACAGCGTGCAATTATCTTTTGCGGGAGCCCAGGTACAGTCAAAGTTGTCGGAAAATTCGTTGCCATAGCAACAAGGGTCGGCGGGAAAGAAATTTAAATGATACCATCGGAGAGCGCGGGCCCGAAAATAGGGGTGTAAGTGAAAACAGCGCGCAATTATTTTTCACGATGGCTGAGTTGTAGTCAATTTTTGTCCCAAAATTCGTTGCAATGGCAACAGGGGTCGGCAGGGGAAAAGTTTAAATGACACCGTCGGGTAGCCCGGGCCCGAAAATCGGGGGTGGGTGCAAACAGCGCGCCATTATCTTTTACGAGGACCGAATTATACCGCTGTGAAATCTCCATTGGCTGTAATGCAAAATTTGGCAACTTTTGAATGGTTGCTATAGCAACAACGGTCGACAGGGGGTCAATTTAAATAACACCGTTAGATTGCCCGACCTCGAAAATAGGGGTAAGTAAACACAGCGTGCAATTATCTTTTATGGGGACGGAGTTATACCGCTTTGAAGTCTCCATCGGCCGTATTGCAATTTTTAAATGGCGTAAAATAAGGGAAGGAGTTATCAGATTTTATCCCAAACAAACTCGATCTTACTTTTCGGGCCCCGAATCACTCTGCAAAATTTCACCAGAATCGAATCAAAACTGCGGCCGTAAAGTGTTTACAGACAGACTGACAGACAGACGCAAGTGATTTTATAATCTGTCCCTTGCTATGCTATAGCAATGGAACAGATAAAAAACTAAAAATTTTTCACAAACAGCATGAGGCCCCAGAGCATTCGTGAGCCCCCGCTCCGGCCGAAAGGTACGGGGAGCTCTTCAGCCGGCTCTGTCAGCATCTGGTAGGAAGGCACAGTCCAGGGGCCTATTTCTCAGCCCAGTCTGAAAACCTGGCTGTTAATTACTTATTAGCCTCTAAAATAAAACACTATATACGCCACACAACGCTCACGCTGAGCTAACATCCACACACTGGTGATTCAATGGTGCTAAAATAAATTGTAATACATCACATTACTCGCCCGCAAAAACTGTCGCTTTTATCGACAGTTTCCAATAAGTCAAGTACAGGCGTATATATATATAGTGCCTGATAGCAGCGTTTCCGCCAGCAATAACAGCAACTAATAAAAACCCAAAAACACGCCGATTTAACAGAACTTTTCCACCTTCATAAAGGTGTCGGGATTTTCTTCTGTTTTTGTCAGCGTTAACTTCTGTCAAAATATTTTTCAGCGGCAGCCGTCGTAACAATAAGCATTTGGTCAACATTTAGCATAGGCCCTACACATTTTAAGACTTTAGCTAATTAACGGTAGTCACCAATTTAACAAAGTGTTCACGCGTTGGGCCTACAGCATTTTATCGACAGTCGCCAGGTGGCGTATTACGGCGGAGCTATGGTTCGGGAAGTCAGACATGATATCGATTCTTGATGCTTCCACATTTTACCAAATAGGCCTAATTTCACAGAATTGAACAGCAAACACATTTCAGCGACGGCGACAATGATAATTTGTTGGAAATTAAACGAGAAGTTCAGCTAGTGCAGTGAATTGAATGAAACCGCATTATCAGTCTTCACATTTCCCTCCCTCTGAAAACAGGTTTTAGCGCTATACTCTAAGGGCTGGGTAGGAGTTGTATGCTTTTATATGTTGAGAGCATTTCTCATTTTTCTATGTGAGTACAGGTGGTAGACTTCAAAAAAAATTTGGGTTCTCGCTCGAAATCTTTATAGATTTTGTGCTAAGGTCTTCCAAAGTTTTTTCCCTAGGCGCGAAGTCATACCGATCATATCACTTATCACATATTGAGCAATTGTGGCAAAATGTTTTTGTATATAAAGCTTTTTTGGGCTGAGAAACATTTTAAAAACAATACTGAGTTGATATATTGAAAGTTTAGTAACGCGCGACGGATGCAGCTGCTGTGGCTGCGGCTGCTGCTGCAAAAACTCTGCAACGGCTGCTGCAGCAGCAGCCGCAGCAGCAGCGACAATAGAGTCGAGTCTTGCTGCGTGCAACAGTTAGTTGGTGTTCAGATGATGTAGCGCTGTCCGTACAGTACTGTGTATGAGTAGATATGAATATGTTTCTTAAGTTATTCCAATTTCAGTCAGTTTATAAGACATGTTATAAAACTATAGGTAAGGGCGAAAACTATTGTGGCAATCCTGGCGATCACGAATTTGCCCACACGCCACAAATTTTTTTAATCATGCCACAAGTCATGTGATTGGCAGCATTCGATGGCCCATACCCGAAAACCCCCTTATAGGCGCAAAAATCTCGCAAAAATCTCCTACGTAAGCCGAGTTATAGCCCAATTTGTCCCAAATTTCGTTGCCATGGCAACGGGGGTCGGTCGGGGAAAAATGCAATTGGCAGCATTCGATGGCCCATACCCATACCCGAAAACCCCCTTATAGGCGCAAAAATCTCGCAAAAATCTCCTACGCAAGCCGAGTTATAGCCCATTTTGTCCCAAACTTCGTTGCCATGGCAACGGGGGTCGGTCGGAAAAAAATGCGATTGGCAGCATTCGATGGCCCATCCCCGAAAACCCCCCTATAGGTGCAAAAATCTCGCAAAAATCTCTTACGCAAGCCAAGTTATAGCCCATTTTGTCCCAAATTTCGTTGCCATGGCAACCAGGGAGGGTCCGGGGTAAAATTAAATGACACCGTTAGATTCGCCATCCCCGAAAACCATACT
>Ga0209671_1007170_pt1 | contig 11538 bp, 8 predicted proteins | sample WorMetHERISLAND2_2_FD_187401 | JGI IMG/M metagenome (GOLD analysis project Ga0209671, IMG submission 187401) | Marine gutless worms symbiont microbial communities from Max Planck institute for Marine Microbiology, Germany - Olavius geniculatus... | ecosystem: Host-associated > Annelida >...
AGTTTTACTAGTAGTAGTTCTAGGCAGAGTAGTAGTGGTAATAGTAGTCGTAGTAGATGTAGCAGTAACATTTGAATTACTTAACTTGGCGGAGATATGCACTCTCACGAGCGCCTTCTAGTCTCTCTGTGTGTCTAGTACTGACGACAAACAAATAAAGTATTAAACACATAAAAAAACATTTAAGCTAAATGACAATAATTAGACTAACTGCATAGTGCATACAAGTGCACACAAAATGACCCATAATGTGTCAAGCAGAATGTTAAGCGTTACTCACTCATTCACTCATGTAAACAAACATGCAGACATGCGCAAAGCTGTTTAACAATCCAAACCTGGCTTAGATGCATCTTTTTATACCATCTAGCCAAGAAACAGAACAGGCCTACAGGGCATTTTCAGACCTGTGTGCAGTGGCGTGTTCAGGATTTGACAAAGAGGGGGGCATGGCGAGCGAGCAAAGCATGAGCCTATAATGAGAATCTGGGAGTGGAGCCCCCAGCGGAGTCCAAAGACAAGTTCTATCTCGGGTTAAACTGAGATCTGACATTTTAAAGTATTAATTAAACACCGCCCATGGCGTGCGCCAGCCAGCCGTCGACTGCCTTGCTGTTGGTTTCATATAGTGTCACTTACCCACTAAACCCGGCCGCTGCGAAATATTATAGGCATATACGGCTTGGAGTTGGTTTTTAAAAGCGTTCGGCGACGCCTGCGTCATATCAGATGCAACCTCACATGGCGATTTTAATCGCATATTGTATCGGTATGAAAAAAGACCATCAAACATTGCTGAATTTTGCAGTTTAAAAAATTTTCATGGCCGGGCCAAGGGGGGCATCGCACTGTGCCCCCCCCTTTAAATAAACCACTGCCTGTGTGGTTTCCTGATAACAAATTTATCACAGACAACAGCCTGTAGCAATCCAAGATAATCAACAATCTGTATGCATTGAAAACACTATTCTTCTGTTCCCAAGACCCACAAAAGCAGAAATCGACGGTAAATTATGACAGTAAATCAAAGAAAGGAGAAAAGAAAAAACGTCACACCTTCCAGTGAGAGTCGGTAAAGTAAAGCTGTGCCGTCGCTAATACTGAAGACATTTTCACTCGCTCTCAACGATTTCATTATCTGCACAAGAGTGTAAATAGTCCATCTCTCCCACTGCAAAACAGTCTTGCAGCCTACATGTCCACTCAGCAAAGCCAATCATTATGGACATCATTTTTCGAGAGCAGTCCCTATTCAGGTAACCACTATTGTGGCAGTTTCTATTCCGACAAAGTTAAGATCATCGTTTGTGGCGGGTTAAAAACAAAGATGAACTGTATCCTTGGCTATCGCAGACCTGCAGTTGTGGGAATAATGTAACATCTGTCGGAGTAGTGGTTGTCTGAATAAAAACTGTCCATAAAACAATTTTTGGAATAGAAACCTGTACCTGTAATTTTCTGCTATATATAATCTAAGAATATTAACTGTTCAGTGCTTACTGCTCACAATCAACAGCGATACTAGATACTCGTGTTTCTGTCAAGCGACATTAGGGTCCTAAAACTTACAGAAGTTTGTAAGTTAAACATATAGTAAACTTAAGAAAAATCAAACTTAGCAAAATCCATACAAAAAATTGCAAAAACACTTATAAAAGATGCAGATAATGGCTGACTAAAAAATACTTAAACAGAAATTAGCAAAATCTGAAAAAAACTAAAAGTAAAATTTATAAAAAGTTTTGTAACTGAGATCCCTAATACCCTACATAATAATTATGTGATTTTCCTTGCAGTCTGAACACTATGCACAGCCAGTGGATCATATAAAGGCAGTCAGAAGCTTCAATACATGGTGTTTCATACAAAAATGGCACCGTTTTTCTTTCTTTCATATTTCCCTCAAATGATGATCAATTTACATGTAATTTTTATCAGATCTAGCTGAAGAAATGCTGATTCAAAATATTTAGACTCAAAATATTTAGACTCAAAATATGGCTGTTCGTAAAATATTCTTTGCTAGTCGTGACGTAAAGCTGACGTCATAACACAAACATGGGCTTGTCACAACTGGTGCTGACAGTTGCTGAATAGCTGCCCTGCTTTGATGTTTATCTGGTTCACTGATGACAAATTGTTTATGTTTTATCATTGCAGACACAAAAAACGCCCAAAACGATGAGTTTCACATACTTGTGGGGATAGCTCGACTTTTACACCTTCCAGCAAGACAATGCACCAGCACACACCGCTTGCGAGATGGTTGAGTTTTTGGATCGCGAAATGCTTGATTTCATGCTCACATGTTGCAGATACGATGAACACTTTTCATCAGTAAACAAGATTAAGTTCACCATCAAAGCAGGGTAGCAACTGACAGCATTCGTTGAGACAAGCAAACTTGTACTCACGACACATTATGACGTCAGCGTTACATTGCGACTAGCAAAAAATATTTAACTAGTGGCCACACTTTGTTGAAATATTTTGAATTATTATTTCTTCAGCTACAGCTGATAAAACTTTCATGTAAATTGATCAACACTCGACTGATTTATAAAAGAAATAAAAAAGGCACCTTTTTATGAAACATCGTGTATATTGGTTAAAAAATGTTATGACAAAAATGAGCTAACAAGTGTGGGAGTTATGACGAATGGCACATCAGGGCTCTTCTGTGACACCACAGTGGACAAACCAGATACCATCTGAGGCGGTATGCATAACAACTTCGTAACTTAACTTCCAAACTAAAATCAAATTACGTCAGACGTAGTGCTAAGTCGGTATGCATAACGATGACGTAGCACTAGTCAGACGCCTACATCCGAACTAACTCTAGTCGCTCCAGCGACCTGTCGTAAATATTTAGTCGGTCGTTGTCAATGTAAACTAACGTCGCTAAAGAGCAGCTGCAATCACGTCATGTGTCGTATATAATTTCTGGCGAGTCATTTACGCTATTGAAACTTATTCCAGTATTCAAAGTTGCCGAATAAAACGTTTAGCATTCGATAAATTTCATTTATTCGCATCGCGCATTCTTACTTAGCCCATGGAGCTGTAACTAGGCTCGAGCACGCCCGTGACTGCAGCAGACGACAAGTCAGGCCATATCTATTTTTAGCTGCAGGCTGGCCGAGGCAGAGTGCGTTTAGCCAGGAAATTCCAGAGTCAAACTTACTCGACGTCAACTAAATCGCGACTATCTAGTCGCTTGCAACGACAGCATTTTGCATGTCGTCGAACGTAACTTTCTAGTTTGGAAGTAGTTAGTCGCGACGTAGACCTTACATCCAAACTAATCTACGATGTTGTTATGCATACTGCCCCTGGTCTTTCACTGCCGAGCTCATGAAGGGGGCCATGAGCCAGACATGGCCAACAACAAAAACACAACCAATCCACGAGGTGACCTAAAGTGGTGACACCCCAGTGACCCCACCCAAGCATAAATGAAAGAGAAAGCATAGCAAAGCAGTGAACAAACTGACTTTATTGTCAAATATGTCCAAAGCAGCATCATAGTTAGCATTCTCAATGTGATAAACGGCAGAGTGCCAGTTGATGTGACAGGCCATCACTGACTGCGGCTGTCAACAACAACAACAACAACAACAACTACTATTACTACTACTACTGTACAACTACTCCTATTAAATGCAAAAGTAGAGCTAAAACTCGTAGCAAAAAAGCTTGAACTGATAAAATTTTCTACTATGTGTGATTCATTATTCAAGAATATCCAATATCCAATGTGCAGATATATGGCCATTTAAAAAAGTTAACCTGTAAGTTTTAATCACTTGTTTTTGCGACATTTACAGCATATGCAACCTGAATCCTCTTCTGTAAATAATGAAAATTTGGACAAAAATTTCCCACAGTACCAAAGATATAAAATCTTTCCTAGTTCATTGTTTTTTACTGACTCACTCACTCACTGCTGCACGTAACCAGCTGTGGGTCGTAGCGCCCTCCACGTCGGCAAGAGCCCATGCGTCAGCAGCAGTGAGTCCGGTGTTCTGTACAATCTGACTCATCCATGTAGTCCGTGGTCTACCAGCAGGGCGATTCCAGTCTTGGTGTGATATGTCTCCAAACCTGGAATCCACTGCAAGCTTCAAGGCTTTATGTGCTGGTGTGTTGGCGGACAAACGGCGAATATGGCCGAAAAAGGAGTGACGGCGAGCGGCTATGGTACTGAGTATGCTTGGCAGGTTCGTACTGTCAGCTACAGCCCTGTTGGTGACGAAGTCATTCCACCTAACACCAAGAATACGTCTTTGGCATGTCATATGGAATGCCTGCAGCCTGTGTGAGTCTTCGTTCAATTTATTGGTTATTGATATAACCAATAAACTGTGGCTGTCAATGACACAGGCCACTACTACTACAGCTACAACAACAACAACACAACAATTACCAAGTTCTATTACCGCTGCTGCTACAACTACTACTATTACTAAGTGATACTGGTACCAACCTGCCAGTCATTGACGGTGCTTTCAAGGAAATTGAGTCCATCGTTATGTTGACCTTTCATCTCCATGACGTGTGCTACAGAATGCGAGCTCCACGAGTCCCGCCGGTTCAGTTCCAATGCCTTCATAAAATAAAAAAAAAAGTAAATGTGTCAATTTGTATAGCGCATCTCACATACAATGGCTCTAATGCGCTTTTCGTCACTAACCCGAGCCGCCAGCCGCACGGCCACCACAGGCAGCCTGCAGACACAGGCTAACGCAGCAGCTGGCTAGGCAGCCCCAGTCAGCTGTACTAAGGTCACCACCTTCCGTTACCCATATAAATGAGTCACTACTCATTTTACCGTTCCACGGAGGGTAGAAGGCTGAGTCGACCACCAACAGTTACCATACGTGTGACAGCCTAACCTATCAACATCACAGACCACGGCAGAGAAAATGAATAAAGTTAAAACAATATAATGCAGACTGAAGATCAAAACATATAAAGTATAAAATGTTATTGGTGATGACAATACTGGCCATGAAATATATAAATCGTTATCCACCAAAACAGCATCAAACATACAGAACAGGACAGACACAGTACATTAAATGACTTACCTTCTTTGCCATGAGCATAGCGTTGTCAAAGTCTCTCGTCTCACACAGTCCGAAGGAGTAGATTCCCAGCAGGTAGCCATAGAGTGGTTGACTGGGTGACCAGTATGGCAGAATCCTTGCCGCAGAGTCACGCATTGCTTCATTGGCTCCAAGGAAGTAGTAACCGTTCTGTAGCAGACGAGCAACGAACGCATCAGTTGGACATTCATATAAGATCTGCTCCCACGTAGCACAGGCGCGATCCACATGCCTGTAACAGTGCCAACCAAACATACCGATAACACCATTCACCACGGCTGCCAACTTTTCTTTTTTTTCAGCATGCAAATGCAAAATCCCCCATTCCCCTTTCTTTATTCCCCTTTTTCTCTTTATCTTCTCCCCTCCCCCTTTCCTTCCATCTTCTTTTCCTCTCCTTTCTTTCTCATTTCCTTTTCCCCCACCCTTTTCTACCCTTCTCTCCTTTCCTTTTTTCCTTGTTAAGAAATGGCAATCTCAAATTGGTCAGAGGCTTTGGGGAGTACTTTAGTTCATCTAACTGAGTCCAAGGCAGAGCCCTGGCCGCTAATGCACTGTGGGCAAAATTAATACAGCCACTCATGCTCATTTTCTGTTAAACAGTACACAAAAACTACAATTAGCAGGATAGATATGTTTAAGAAGCAAATTCTTATATGCTCTAGAAAATTTTTTTTTCTCTGGGTTCATTTGCACCCAGTGCATCTGCTGAACCACACTTACCCCCCTTGTGATCAGCCAGTAAGTAAGCAAGCATTTAAGTAAGTAAGTAAGTAAGTGTACTCTGTGCAGCTCAATCGACGTCCGTTAGAGAGAAAAATAATCGTAAATACAGCATAACAAACATGTACAATAATGAGACACAATCGCACAGTGATGCTGAAATATATTAAAACAGATTCTGACAGTGTGCTTGGAATCTGCTTATTTAAGCAGGAAGAACAAGAAATTTGAGCTAATGCTCACAAGATGCGCGAAAGCCTATAGCAGTTCTGGTTCAGTAGTTTAGCTGAAAACTGGGGTGTTCACGCTAAGTTAATATACAAATACCAAATTCTCTATCTGGATCGCATAACGATAAAAGTAAAGGTCGTCAATTTGTATAGCGCATTGTCGCGAGCAAGCGCACGCCTCTTTGTCAACTTATTTACGTTACGTTTCAACCTATGAGTCCATTCAAAGACATGATGGCATTACCCGTTGGCAAATTGTTGCACAGCTTTGACATGAAGCATTTCTCTGCTGGTGAGTTGAGAGAATGTCTGTGCAATCCGATCCATGTGTGCAAGGCTTTCTCTCAAGTCTACATCCACTCGTGGAGACCTTGACATACCAGACAGCTCCATCATGTTCAGAACAACGTGCCCCATAACTGTCACAACACAACAAAACACACACGATATTTTACTCACAATTTTCACACATTTCTGTGTCACACCTGGCAATGTAGACAGCCCCCACAGTGCTACATGTTAAAAACTACTGGACTCACTAGAGGTCTGGTGCATCAGTTGCAGCAAAGCTGAAATGACGAAAAACCGCATCAAAACATTCAAAAAAAAATCAACAGCCAAAAAAATAAAAAGCCTTTGCTGGAGACCGAAAATATGCCGCAGCCCTGCCAAGTGTCACGCATCACGCACGAGTCTCATGCATTTTCAGTAAATTGCGCTTTTCCACCTGCCTAAGTTTTGTCTCCTGCATTTTTATTTTTCTGGCACAAATTACTAACACTACCTCAAAGCGACAAAAATTGTTTTCACTAGGTGCAATTTCAAAGCAAAAAATACACAAGTGATCTGCTAACGCAAACGGAAACGCGCAACAGCCGGGGTGCATGTTTGAAACACAGTAAAACAAAGTCTAAGTCATTCACCAGGAGGCGCCAGGCGCCAGACGACCCACGGCTATAGTGGCTATAGTGTTTTATTTACTTGTACTCACCAGAGGTCGTCTCTATCGCTCTGCTGATGTCGTATCGGCTGGATATAGCAACTTTGCCTACCCCCTTCTCATTTAGCGCCCTCGTTCGGGGTGACCCCCCTTTGAATTTATGGAAAAGCTTTACAGTTCCTGAAACTAGAGTCTTCCGGGCAACCGATGGTGAAAATTTGGTAATTCTAGCTTGCACCATTTTTGACTGATCCACCCGAGTGACAGACGGACAGACAGACGGACAGAATTGCAATGGCTAAGACGCGCTACAGCAGTAGCTGCTGTTGCGCGTAAAAATGTCTCAGTTGCCTCAGATCTTGCTGAGAGAGCTTAGTAAGGGCATCCATTAACCTTGGAGGTTGGACAAAATGCTCCTAGAAAAAATTGGGAAAAGTTTTTTGGGGGGAAATTAGGGGAGGGGAGTTAATATTCGTGGCATATTGCACCTCAATTTGTAAGACGCTGTTCTCATGATTTATGGTATTTTGCACCAGAAGTGTTCTGTGATGCTTAGAATGCACCAAATTCATCTGTCGCCAGGGCTGTGCCCGGACCCCACTGGGGGAGCTCACAACGCTTCTTTAGACCTCCTGGTCGGCTGGGGAGGCAAATACCCACTCTACATTCCTCACCCCCTTGATACCTACAGCGCCTCGTTTACGGCATCTGCGGCACCTCACCTTGAATTGGGGGGACTTGCTTCAATGCCTTAGGGAGGGGATAGACGCCCCTGGAGCTTAGAGCCCTACACAAAGTCCTGAGTTACGAGTAGATTATGAAGCAAAAGATGGGAAAGAACGAAAAACGACAGAGAAAAAACAGAGTGAAAGTGGCAAGAAAAAAAGACGAGGAAGAAAAAATGAAGTAAAGGAAAGAAAGACAAGGAGGGGACTAGACTCGATCTCGCGCATTTCAATTTCCAGACCATGGCTGCTATGATGCTGTCCTTGCTGGAAATGGTTGCATTTTTACAACCCAAGAATCCAAGAAAGTGAGTAGCTGATGCAGTATAATTGTTATTATTGCAGCCAGGAATCGATGTATTATGTCTTGTGTGCGAATAACAAAATAAAACCTCACCAAAGTCAGGATCAGCTGTAATCAGCCTGTCCAGTGTTCCTTCCATGCCTCCAAACTCTTCATTCACATACATTCCAACGTACTGACAAACACACACACACTGGTGCTACTAGTGAACCAACCTTATATTCTCTTTTCTCATTGTAAGTCAATCAGTCAGTCACTCAATAAACCAATCCAGGATTTTTACTTGCGAAAGCAGCTACTGCTTTAGCGCGTCTTAGCCATCACAATTCTCTCTGTCTGTATCTCCATCACATGCGTGGATCGGTCAAAAACGGTGCAAGCTAGGATCACCAAATCTTCACCATCGACTGCTTAAAAGACTCTAGTTTCTGGATCCGTAAAGCTTTTCCATAAATTTTACAGGGGTCACCTCGAGCAAGGGCGCTAAATGAGATCAGGGTGGGGAAAATTTGTGATTTTTGGCCAATAAGTTGCTGTATCTCAGAAATGATGCAAGAAAGAGCCTAGGTTACTATTAATCACTAATAAGAAGTCATACACAGGCTTTCAATTGCCACTGAGAACAATTACCTTGGATGACCTTGAACGCACCGAATTCCCCACAAATAGACCAAGACAAACCGTGTCTGAAATTTTCAGTAATAAACGTAGATTTCAATGGTCCAAATCTCAACCTTCTAAATTCAAGGAAACCTGCACACGAGGGTGCTGTGGTTGAGTAGGCAATTTTATAGAAGTGGTAAAAAGTAACAGCCACACTGCCATGTACCAGTACCACAGACTCCCTGTTTCCGGTTCAGCTAATGAACACTAGAGCGCACTGAATATTCATGACATGGCAGCGCCATGGGTAAGAGGCCGATTTATGAAAGCGGAAAATGTAATAGTCTGTGTAACAGCAGAACTGTCATGGCACACTGAATATTCATGATCAGGCAGCGCCATTGTATGGAGGGCGAAAGACGTAACAGTTACAACTGACGCAATGGCCGCTGTGATAGTGGACTGGAGTGAGCATGGATGAAAAAAAATTGAGAACTCATTGTTTGGTCTGCAGTTTATTAGTGCATGTCATAGGTTGTGAACTTGTGAGTTTTACATCTATTAAGCTTAATCATTGCTCGCTGCTCTCCAGACCTCTCAGCTCAAATATAACTTATCAGCTTTTTGGCGTTATCACGAATTCCTCCTTTTGGTTTTTACGCATGAAAGCAGCTACTGCTTTCAGCGCGTCTTAGCCATCACAATTCTGTCCGTCTGTCTGTCTGTCTGTCCGTCACACGAGTGGATCAGTCAAAAGCAATGCAAGCTAGAATCACCGAATCTTCACCGTCGGCTGCCTGAAAGACTCTAGTTTCAGGAACCGTAAAGCTTTTCCATAAATTCGAAGGGGGTCACCCCAAACGAGGGTGCTAAATGAGAAAGGGGTAGGCAAAATTTGCGATTTTTGGCCAATAAGTCGCCCTATCTCAATAACGATGCGAGATAGGGCCTAGGTTACTATTAATGACTAATAGGAAGTCATACACTGGCTCTCGATTGGCGCCAAATTCAATGACCTTGAATGACCCTGAACGCCAAAATAGGGGGTTTTGTGGATTTTTTGGCGATTTCTGGCTGCGACACAAACCTATATCATTCACAAGGTGGCACCATGAATCTATCGTTATGCAATCCAGATAGAGAATTTGGTATTTGTATATTAACTATTGACTATGAAAGACCCTAAACTTCCAAAATAAGGGGTTTTATTGATTTTTGCGATCTTCGACTGCAGCACATTTTAAAAATAAATTGCGATGGAATGCCTGGAGACAGACTGACAGTTTGCGAAAACACACATTCTGGTGCTATTAGCAGTGCAGCATTCACTGCAGCAGTATCACTTTCTTGTTAATGATGCATAAATATTCTGCCAACCATTGTCAGTAAAGCTGTGACTGATTGATTTTTTAATCGACTAATCTGTAAATATTAATCCAAACAAATCCATGAATTCCAGTTAATTTTTGTAGACCAAAAACTGCAGAATTTAACTACTGGTTGCTGTTATCTTTTGCAAACTGAAACAAAAGTGATGATGATGATGCAGCCCACAAACTCTGCAGTCAAAACTGACAAAGTGCACACTGTTAAAATAACAATATACTGGTACAAGTACAAATAGTGACCACAATGTCTTATGCGAAATTAGCACGTGCCACTGTTCTCTACTGTAGTTAATAATCAACCGGCCATCTGGTGGCAGAGGTTATTACCACACGTGCTCGCTGTCAAGTCATCTACGCCTGAACTAATCCTGCATCACTCGCAGGCACCCTGAGTCTGTCTCGTCCTCTCTCTGTCAGCAATGCTCTGTCAGCAGTCCACCTAAACAGTTTGCATTTAGCAGGCCACCAACAATAAAGCACCTGGCGAGTGCATTATCACTGGATGAGACCATGTGATTTTGGTGTTGGTCACACAACCGAACTGTACGAAACCGACATTTTTCCGTAATACCGAACCGAAAACAACCGATCATGAAAAAAGTGAACGAAACTGTAACAACAGTAATTATCACAATTTTTGCCAAAAAACTTTGTGAAAACAATAACATAGTTCTCCTAGAAATACGTACAAAATGCACTCATGGCAAATAATGCAAGCAGAGTGTTAAAAACAGAAACCTGAGAAATAGCGACATCATACAACTTTGCCGCTTCGTTACTAGAAGTTGACAACTGCAATCCTTCATTCTTCCACTGCTGCACAGTGTACAGCATAATTCATTTGTTACATGGCTTCAATGATAAAAGCAGTGAAGAAGTAGCAGTGTTTTGACTATCAACTCAGTATTTTTTTAGTTCTAAAATGTTCAGTATGAAATTAAATACATCAAGCTATTTGAGATGCAGCACATTTCCACCAGTCCTCCTTGTACACCTTGTCCAGAAAAAAACATCCTGGACATTTTCGATTGTAGCTTAAAGAAAATTATCAGATTTCAATAATTTTTGTCAAGAATATTTCAGACACAACTGGCCATCAAACAACCATTTAATTTCCCACTGCAACCAATGTCTATTTTTGCACTACCTGGGAAAACAGAGCCAACAAAATATTGTATTTTTGTCCAAGGAAGCATTATTACTTAATCATAATAAGACATAAAACACATTTTTTTCCAATTTCTGTCACTTGAACTGACAGCTCATCTAACTATCCGTTTTTCAACTGCCTACAGTAAAAAAATATTCAAAGTGTCAGCCCATCACGTGACCACGGGTACAAAGATGGTTTCTCCTGTCATTGACAGCAGTGTCAATGATGTTCTGCTCCAGACCAATCCAGACTTCAGCAGTCATTTTTTGAATTCATCAACATTCTTGAAGGTCATCTGGTTGACACAGTGCTGCATGACAGTCAAACCTTGTAATCGACTGGCTGTTAGGAACCACAGGTC
>Ga0209671_1007172_pt1 | contig 11535 bp, 9 predicted proteins | sample WorMetHERISLAND2_2_FD_187401 | JGI IMG/M metagenome (GOLD analysis project Ga0209671, IMG submission 187401) | Marine gutless worms symbiont microbial communities from Max Planck institute for Marine Microbiology, Germany - Olavius geniculatus... | ecosystem: Host-associated > Annelida >...
GTGGTGTGGGACAACCCTGCAGGAGTTAAGCCACGCTGCCCTAGATAGGCAGCGGTGGGCAGCGATAGTAAAAATGGCGTCAGACACCAACGGGCATTGAGCCCACGGTTGTCGATGATGATGATGACGAACATTATGCATTAGCTTAGACATTTATATCTGGCTACTGAGAACAGATTAAATGTCTAAGCTAATACATTAGTTTGTGCTTAGAGAACGGACAACAACCATGCCAATAGTTCGATCGTTACTTAAGCAGGGTCGGCTAAAAACGCCTACATGGCTTGTCCGCCACTTTGCTGTCAGCTATGGCAAATAGCGGAAAACAGATGAGTCTTAAGTTAAGTCTTAAATGTTTGCAAGGACTTTGAAGACGTCACTTCTGATGGCAGACTGTTCCATCTTTTTGACGCAGCGACAGGGAACGTTCAGTCGCCGATCATCGACAGACGTGTCAGTGCTACAGCCAGTGCTGAGGTCGATGACGAGCGCAGGCGTTGTCGACCAGGAAGTCTTGCGACTGACTGTAGAGCGTCAGCCAGGTAGGCTGGCGCAAGTCCATGGACACACTGGTAGACCAGCACGGCCAGTTTGTACGTTATTCGCTTTAGCGCACGAAGCCGGTGCAGATGGCAAAGCAGTGGTGTGATGTGGTCATATCTACTGGCACACTTTGAAAAACAGGAACAAGACACCCTGGCACGTCCCCCAAAACAGTGGGTTTTATTGGGTAAACCCGGCCGAAAAACTAGCGCCAACTGAAGCCATATTTCAGTTTTTTTTGTTCCACTAGTGATGAAATGTTTTGTTACAGCTAAGCTTTTAAAACTGAACTTACGAATTTGCCATTTTCCCCAATGTCTACTTTATGCGTACATAGCTATCATCGATCATTACGCGCGAAAGCAGCTACTGCTTTCAGCGCGTCTTAGCCATCGCATTCTGTCTGTCCATCCGTCTGTCCGTCTGTCACACGGGTGGATCTTTCAAAAACGGTCCAAGCTAAAATCACCAAATCTTCACCATCGGCTGCCCGGAAGACTCTAGTTTCAGGAACCGTAAAGCTTTTCGATAAATTCGAACGAGGGCGCTAAATGAGAGGGGGGTAGGCAAAATTTGCGATTTTTGGCCATTAACTCGCTGTATCTCAGTAACGGCGCGAGATAAGGCCTAGGTTACTATTAATCACTAATAGGAGATCGTATACTGGCTTTCGATTGGCGCCGAATTTAATGACCTTGGATGACCTTGAACGCCAAAATAGGGATTTTTTATGGATTTTTCCGGCGATTTTGGGCTGCAACACAAAAATATTCACAAGGCGGCGCCACGGTACTGGCGTTGGTGGCGTGGCGTAGTTGTTAACGTGTTTTGGCTGAAACGAAGTTACTCTACGCCGGGCCGGGTAAGTACTGCGATGGATGACTGCCTGCGGGTAGGAACCTATAGCATGGTTCCTACGGTCAGGGGAAGTCAGGGAATTCAAAAGTACCATGGTGCAAAAGTTAACAAAGATGCAGAAAAAAAAACAGAACTGTTGCACGCACACTGCATACAGCAGTTCAAAATTTTTTCTGCTCGCTTCGCTCGCAGATTATTTATACTTTTGCTTTTTCATTTGTTCTGCCGCCCTCGTTTCTAGTGTTATTGCAAGTGATTGAAAGCCAACATTGGTATTTCACATGAACAAATTAGTCAGAGAAAACGATTCATTTTGTTCTGGAAAGTCAGGGAAAAGTCAGGGAAAATGTATTCTGCAGAGTAGTAGAAACCATGTATAGGCTTTCACGCGTCCTGTGAGCATTAGCTCAAATTTCTTGCTTTATGATTTTAATAACTTGAAACCCGTGAAAAACCGCAGCTAACAAGCTTCGTATCTGCAATGAATTTCCCATAAAGCGCTATTATACACACCTTTTAACTTTTAATCTTTGTAATAATAATATGTTGCTGACGTTATTTGCAGGGATTGAAGAACGTAGCACGCAAAACAGCGCGAGTGAATCCAGACTTAATTGATGTCGACTTAGTGAGAGGTATTTAGTATTCTTTATTATGGGGCCGTCCTTCCTAGAAGGAGGCCCCGTCATGTATCCATCGTGTCCGTCTTTCCGTCTGTCCCGTGCCTACTTCTTTTTACGTATCGTTTTAGGTACGTGAGCCTTAACTCGTACGGAAAACGAAATTCCCATAGTAAAGATACTGCAAGGACGGCCCCATAGCAGGCGGCCCCTCAACGACCGCACCCTCTTGTTAGTTTCTTGTAGGCCTAACTTTTGTTTTGATTTGGCATTCCTCACAGTTCTTTTGTACTTGTGCATCATACATTCACTGTTACATACTGAATTGTCAGTTTGTATTTTTATCTCTTTTTGTGTTGTTTGTTCATGCATGTCCGTTCGTCTCCGTTTTTTATGTTTATAACGTGACAAATGCATTGATTGATTGATTGGTCAGGTTCGACGTTTGCGAAGCCGAAGCCGCAGCATGGGTGGTTTAGCGTGTCCTGGCGCGCTATACCGCGCGTTTTCTTTCTACCCTTCTACTACCATTGGTAATGCAATTTTTACGTGCGACAGCAGAATGCTTCACGAATCTTAGCAATCGTCTAGGAGTCTGTCCTTCTGTACGTCTGTCTATCTGTCCGTCACAGCCTTGATCTGTATGAAAACGGTACGAGCTGTAGATGTAAAAAACGTTCCAAAAAATAATTTTTTAAAATCGTTAAAAAACGTGAAAAACGTTAAACATTTTTTTAAACGTTCAAAAAATATTGAATAAAAAACGTTGGCCATAATTTGTTCAACCTCTTGCCTAATGCCTAATGCTGTAGGTGCAGTATATCTGGAACTATAGTCTAGATAAAGTGAACTTTATTCGGCCGCCTGGAACGGTAGTTCCCGGAAGGCCTTGTGTTTTACAACAGTTCTCTATTCTTTTTTTTCATCGCGAGATCTCCGAGGTCTGTGGGCCGATCTCTGCGAAATTTTGCCACACGTTCGGAACTCGGAAGCATGTTAAGCATTTCCAATTTACAAATGCTGGTCCAAAAATTTGGGGGCCTGCCCCCCCAAAAAATTTGGGGCGCGAAAAATGCGCTAAAATTGGCCTGATTTCGGACCCCTTCCAACTTTGAGCGCGAATATTTCTAGAACGGACAGAGATATCCAAAATCGGAAAACTATTTGACCGACAGCATTTCCTTCCGCCTTTAACGAAAAAAGTTTGGTGAACTTTGATCTACTAACCATGGAGTTTGTTATGTGCAATTGTACCAATAAAATTGACTTTTTCGGAATACCATATTTCGGTCCATAGGGGACGCTGCGTCCCGAAATTTTTACACGCTCTACAAAATGGCCAAGTCTTGCTAACGTATACCCAATCAGGGATGGTTGCTCCCCCAACAATTTTTTTTTCAAAGGGGGTCAAAAATTGGCTTAAAGTGTAGCTTATGAGCCTCAAGATCTTTGGCGCTAAGGGGACTAGCCTATAGAAGCTTTACCACGTGATGTGCCGCTGGAAGGGGGTGTTAACCCGTGTACAAAATTTGGGGGCACTGCTCTTTTAAAATTTGGGAAGGCAAAAATGTCCAAAATTCGGCGCAATTTAGGACAACTTTCGAATTTGACTGCAAATATCTCTGGAAGAAGTTATGATATCAACAAGCGGTAAACGGCGTTATCAACGATAAACTGGATTCAAGATGGCGGCCGCCGCCAACTTTAATTTATTACAGTTGCCAATTTTGGTCATATCATTTATTTCCCGTAGAAGCTGGCTACACTCCAGCAAAATTTTATTAATCTATCTCAAACGGCAGCTGAGTTATTAGTGTTTGTGCAAAAATCCAAGATGGCGGCCGCCGCCATCTTGAATTATTATTTTGTAACGCCGGACCACCCACGAAGTCCGTTTGCGGTCCTTAACTTGCCCTTCAAATTTTGCATTGATCGAGTTTATACTTTCCAAGATAACACGATTTGAAAATTTCACAAATTTGGCTTAAAATGCCTATCCAGGCCCCCAAAATCATGTTTTTGGGGAGTTTTGACCCTTAAACTTTACTTTTTATCATTGAGACCCCCAAAAGGCACTTCCTTGCGCAGAAGAGTACAAAAAAGAAAGAACCAAAAGTAAGCCAAAATTCGCCATTTTTGCAGACCCCCTTCCCGTCGTCCCACACCAACCAAATTTTGCTTGCAGGGTCGTATCTGGGATATCTTTCTTGGTTTTGAGTTTCAGAAAGATCGGTTGAAAAATGTGGGAGCAGTGGGGGGTCGAATTTTTGGCTTTCCCATTGACTTGGCACATCGCTTGTTGCTATCGCACAAGCCTTGATATCATTTGAAAGCCAACATGCGACTTCCTATTAGTGATCAGTAGCAACCTAGGCTCTATCTTGCATCATTCAGTCACTGATAATATGTCTGTGACCGACGACGACGGACCGACGATACATCGTGCCGCGTCAAAAAGCGTTTACTGAAAATTCTATGAAGAATTTCGAAAAGCACTTTGAAACCACAGGAACGAATTAATAGGCCACTGAATTTGGTTTTGTGTTACAGTGTTACTGGTAGTTTACTTAGTTGGTTTAGTGATAGGACTACATGATTCAATTGTCTCTAGTTCTAGCTATATTGCACTTACAGCATTAGGCATTAGGCAAGAGTTGAACAAATTAAGGTTAACATTTTTTTATTCAACGTTTATAAACATTTTTTGCGACGTTTCTTAATGGTTTTAACGGGATAGTTAAATAGCTACTGTGAAATTTCAACTCAGTGTACGACATTGATAAATCAAAACTAATATCATTTATGCTGCAGATTTACTTTTAGTACGGCACTTTGTGTTTTTTAGTGTGCACGCAAACTGATGTTAACAAATTTTTCTCGGCTATTTGCGATTTTTGTGGCGGCCACTTAGCAAAATTTTGGCAGCTAGCGGCTGGCGTGGCTAAGTCGGCGGCTTAGAGGTCTAGTCGATGATTCAGCCAGCACAGCGTTACAGACATGAGATGTCACATATGCTTGCACGAGAGTTTTAGCCGACCGAACATCCAACGATTGCCTGATGAATTTTAGATGAAAGAAGCAGGCAGCACTAAAGCTGTGCTCAAAGCCTCAGAAATGAAATAAACCAACTGAAATACAACATGCACGCAAAGTCTGGCCTAGTCTGACTACAGGCCTGAAGATTGCGTTAAAAATTATGTAAAAAATTGCCTGCATTGTCTCTACTGTGCTCTTTGTGATGTAACAATATCTCAAGTGGTATATACGCTGTGTCCAGAAAAAAGTAACTCCCTAGACATCGTACAATTGAAATGTCAGATCTTAATGAATCTGACTAAAATGCTACACGTTAACTACTAATAAACTGCTAAAGTGCTCACCAAATTTTATTGAAAGATATTATTTTTTGTTGAGTTATTAATTGTTGAATATCGATAACAAAATATCTCCGTTACCAATATGGCGTTACCTAAGTAAACCCCTCTGTTGTAGTACACTTGTAAAACTCCAACAAACAACATTTGATTCTGGCAAAATTTTACACCAACAATGCAATCAAAATGCTAAATTTCAGTTAAATCTGCCAAAGCAAATAGAAGTTACAGTGGCTTTTGTGAGGTCCACAAAAGCCGCTGTAGGTCTAAATGTTGTTTCCTTTGACAGATTCAGCAGCAATTTGACGGTTTACTTGCCAAAAATGGTGCATTGTTGATGAAAAAACTTTAAAATCAGATGTTTGTTGGCGTTATGCAAATGTACAGTAACAGAGATATTTTGCTATCGATATTCAACAATTATTAACTCCGCTGAGAAATAATACCTTCAACAAAATTTGGTGATCGCTTTAGCAGTTTATTGGGAATTAAGTGTATGAAATGTTTTTCAGATTTGTTCCGGTTTGACGTTTCTATTGTACGATGTCTAGGGGGTTACTTTTTTCCAGATACAGCATAGTTGAAGCTCTGTGTGTAGGTGGAAGAAGAGCACCTGTTTGCGTGTCTATTGCCTGCTTACAACGCTTTACATAATGCAGCTGATGACGCTGATTCTTTACTGCTTTGACTCGGAGCCAGAGCGCAATCTCGACATTGATGTATGTGTATGTTCAACTTATTATTGTATCATATATCATATTTAAAATTCGTAATGACTCTACGTTCTGACTCTGTGTATACTGATGGTTGTCCTGGCCTAAAGTCTGCACTCCAATCATGGGCTCTCTTTCTCATTCCCAGTTGGGGGTTGGGTCACTGCTCTCCATTTTTTTCCCGAAAATTTCATAGGCGTCGTAGATAGGTTTTGATTTGTCATAGCCTGGTTATGTGCCAGACACTGGAGTACGAGGTGTTTCTTCGCCGCCTTCGGCAACAGGAACAGGTAGTCTGTTGCTCGCACTCATTGTGCCTACCGACAGAGGGATGGCCAGGCTGAGTTCAGATGGGTTTGTTATTGTCTGTGTTTATGTGTCAGTCGTTGTCGCTGGCGCACGTGCTGACTCCGTGTATACTGATGTTTGTCCTGGCGCTGGTTCACACCCAGATTATGGTCTCGTGTGGTATGTCGAAGAAACACCGACAACTCATCAACAGCAGCAGTGCCAGGTAGTGTAGCGATGCAATTCAGTTGTGGTGGGTTATTTAGCAACCACTTTGTTGCAGGTTTTTCAGAAAGTGTGTCGTTGAAAGAATTTAGAAAATTGGCTAATACTTGGCAAAGATATTGTCAAGAGTTTGTAGCTTATTTTTTGGCTCATTCTGCATACGTTTTTACTGACTACTAAACAAGTTCAAAGCTACTGTAGGCTGCAGCATCAGTCATTATGCGGCCGCATTGTGAGTATTGCCCGTTCGTCCATACATTTGTCTGTTTGTCCCATACAGGTTTGTAGCTTTAACATAACTACAATTTCTCTGAGCAGGTAGAGGTGCAATATCATTATCCTTTCCTGGATCAAGTAGATGATTAAGACGCTGTTTACACTGTTGCATATTTCTATATCTTCAGTCTATTGAAGTGTATACAACTATATTTTACAAGCGCCGTTATTTGTTGTCTGAACACAGGGAGACGTTGGAAAGCAAGGTGACTGTTACGGGGGTGCGCCAGTCGACCTCGGAGGAGCATGAGAGCATCGGATCACGTGACACCGGCATTGACTTGAACCCGGTCAATGACTGTTTACCACCAGTACCGGTCTATCATCGTGCGTCGTCAACACGGTCGAGTGACCGTCGACTGTTGAATGCGGCACATCGACGTCGGTCGCGGTCCACGGCTGCTGTTGACGACACTGAACCGAGGGTTATTGACGCTGACGATGAGACCGACGGCACGAGCGTCAAAGACGGCGTCGCTGGCCGTCGCAGGTACATGCACTCAGTTGGCGCGGACTACAGTAGGTGACTTCATTTTTTGACTTAAAGGCTTTTGCCGAACAAATTCGCTGAGTGAAAGTTTGGTCTAAGAACATACATAGGTCTAGCCAAACGATGAATGATTTCACTAAGCTTTTCAGTCTAAGCTTAAGTCTGAAGTTTTCACGTAGCAAAAAGGCTCAGCAAAAAGGCTCAGTGATAGTTTTGTGCTCTTTTTACACGATGAAGTTCGCTCAGTGAGCCAGCTCCTTTTCATGCTTTTGTCCAGCTCTCATTAAGCATTCATCTAGCTGACTTGTTGAGTGCTTGTGTTTAATATTGCAAACATTCTTGCAGCTGCTTGGACCAGCATTCGTCAAGCATTGATTAAGCACACATGATCAGTAAGTAAGTAAGTAAGTAAATTTAATTTATAAAGCGCACAATGTCAGCGAGAAACTCTTTGAATCTGATGGGTCTGAGGTAAGGAGTGAGGCGGGCCACTAGACATGGCTAGACGTTGGAAAATAGAACGTTTTGAGTTTACGACGGAAGGAAGCTATTGAACAGCTATTGCGGATGTCAAAAGGAAGAGAGTTCCAAATAGTAGGGGCAGCTGCAGAAAAACTACTAGAGCCAAAACATGTACGGACATGAGGCACAGACAACAGATTAGTGTCAGATGAACGCAATGTACGAGATGTCAGTGCATGATGTTTGGTGTGTAATCGATGTTCATTGCTTGAGTTTGAAATTATGTAGTCAGGTATTTTTCTATATGCTTTATTAGCATTGTGAACCATGAACAATATTTTTTGTTCTTATTTATTTGCATTGTTTTTTATTATGTTTGCTGTCATCGGTGAATTAAAGATTATCATAATGTGCTTGTGCTCGATGTTATTTAGTTAGTGGTTGTGTCGCAGGTCAACGTCACGGTCGGCTTCCTTCGACAAGACGATGGAGTGGCTGATGACCCGTACGACTAACACCACTGCTGGTAGGTGCCCTCCCAATGCTACCAGCAGTACCACCAGCATTGCTGATCACAGTTCCGTTGCCTCACTTTCACATCACGCTGGTTCTCAACTCTACGATACTCAGTCTTCTTCCCATGATGCTCCTGCTGCTACTTTTTGCAACGGTAACTGGACTCTTTATACCTTGGACCATTTGTATCGTTACGTTCATCACCTGTGGTGTGTTAGCTTAATAGCGGCGAGAAATCTCCCAGAATCAAACTGCTGTTATTTGAGGGAATGAATAATTAGATCATGATTTCGGTGGCAAGTTAATAAATTGGATTTTATGCTTAAATGGTTATGTGACATAGTAGACAAACTATTTCTTGAACCGTGCAAACAGATGTGTAGCTTGTAGCTGTTTGGCAGAATTGTTTGCGTTGCAGTGATTCCACGTAGAAAAAATACATTTAATGTTTTTATTTACAAGTTCATGTTTATATCATCCATGACCGGCAGTTCTTGAACAATGATCCGTCACTACTTGGGGACATTTTGTCATTCCTTTGATTCTCTGCAGTTCATTCTGTGTGCAGCGATTACCCGTTACTCGATGAACCACCCAAGTTGTCATGCAATCATTTCTAACATCTGTATGTTGCAGATCGTTCTTCGGCTAGCTCTCGTAAGATCTCAACTGATGCCACCGCTGAGTGTGAGAACAAGGTGACTGCAGACTATCCGCTGCACTGTAGCCCGCCGCCAGTGGAGGACACATCATCTGGGTCCAGTTCACCAGCTCGATCAGGCTGTGCCGATGGTGATGATGATGATGGTCAAAGATTGCAGGCAGCAGTCTCGACGGATGACTTGAACCTCGGTCTTCGACATCGCGCCATCGATGTTGCCACTGCCACTGAGTATGCTGCTTCCACCTTCGTCGTCATGGCAAGAACGGCAGGGGCTTATTGCCCTGTAAATTTTTGCTTGTCGGAATATTTCTTTTGTGTTGGAAAATGTTTTTCCAAAAATACAAAATTTTGGCTGATGTATTGCATTTTGGGTGAATGTAGGGGCAAAATTGAAATTTCTAGCACCCAAAATCTTCTCTGTCAAAAATCTGCCGCTGTCTCTGGGAAAATTGCAACATCTTGCGGTTCTTGCCTCCCGTGGCTAGTTGTACGATTTCAGAGTGCTGGATGACTAACTGGAACTTGCAGTTGGGAAAAAATCACAGTTAGAATTGCAATTAAGAAGAAGAAAATGATGATTTTGCATAAACAGCCGACTTTTTGTGTACTGCGAATTTGTACTTGCTTACTTGTTGTCAGTAGGAGTGAGGTCGTGGATCATGCAAGGCAGTCTCAGCATCAGCTGAAGCTGCAGACCAGCAGACAGACTCCGATGAGTTCCGGGGATTCCGAGCTAATTGCCACCAGGAACGCACGACGAGCCAAACACAAGGTATTACTTGCATCAGTTTTTGTATGTTTTTTTCTAAAAGTCGTCGGTTTATTGTCCAGTTCGTGTTACCTTCGCCATGAAGATTATCTGATGCCCAATGTTTATCTGTTAGGCTGCATGGAACAGCAGTTTTCAGCGGTATTATGTTGCACTGCTGATGTTTTTTTCTTTTTTTGACATGAGATTTCGGAGCTTCGTCCAGCGACCTCCGTTACACTTTACAACATGATCGATTTGTAATGTAGTTTGCAAAGTTTGGGGCATTGCCAAAAAATGGGACGTCAAAAATGTGCAAAATTTCGGGTGATTTTGAACGACTTTTGATTGTTATTGTGAATATCAAGAATGGGTCAGGATATTGACAAGAAATTTGAGCTGATGCTCACAAGATGCGCGAAAGCCTATAGCAACTCCTGTTCATAAATTGTCTTAGTCTATCTCCAGCCATTTCGTCACAATTCACTCCTGAAGTATGCACTGTAGCCAAAGATCACAAAAATCAATAGAAACCCTCATTTTGGGAGTTGAGGGTCTTTAAAAGTCATCGACGCTGATATGACTAAAAAGCTCATCCCCAGTGCTTGTTGTGATATGCAGCATGCCCATACTGTTTCCACGAAAGACTGGCTAACAGCGATAAAATGACTTTTACGGAGGTACCACTCGTTGATACTCTCATGCACAGGTTTTTTGAACCTAGAAAATCGAAACTTGGACCATCGTAATTTACGCTTAATGCTGAAAATTTTGTATGCAGGTTGTCCTGGCGTATCTCCACCGTTTTCGCCACAATTCACTCTTGAAATGTGTCTCACAGCCTAAAATCGCCCCAAAATCCATAAAAATCTCCACATTTTTATGTTAAAGATCATTGCTCTCGGTGCCAATTGAAAGCTCGTGTATGACTTCCTATTAGCGATTAATAGTAACTTAGGCCCTGTCTCACACTGTTTCTGAGATACAGCAACTTATTGGCTGAAAATTGCAAATTTTCCCTACCCCCCTTCATTCAGTGCCCATGCTCGGGGGGGACCCTGTTCGAATTTATGGTAAAGCTTAACTGATCTTGAAACAAGAGTCTTCCCTGCAGCTGACCGTGAAAATTTGGTGATCCTAGTTTGCACCGTTTTTGACTAATCCACCCGTGTGACGGACAGATGGACGGACAGAATTGCGATGGCTAAGATGCACGAAAAGCAGTAGCTGCTGTTGCGCGTAAAAATTGGACGATGTTGTGATGAAGAACAATTCCTATGCTATTTGATTGCACTTTCTGGTGAACTTGGTCCACTAGGAAAAAAGTCGGATATTTAGACTCTGACGCACCAAAAATCAGCTTTTTCAGACGACCACATTTCGGCCCATAACGGGTGCTGCTATCCAGGGCCTTCCACAGAGGGGGGGATGGAGACAAACTGTCTCCAATTCAAGTCAGGGGGGGAAAGCTTCCCCCCTAGCTTTCCCCACCTGAGCTGGGAAGATTAACCCACGAACGTTTTATCAACAATGATACAGTAATAAATCGCATTGCTTTTTAAAATCCAAAACTGAAGTCTGAGTTACTATTTTGAGTTTTCAGCACAACCTCTTATAGTTTTATATTTTGCATAAAATTTCACTCCACAGCTTCCAAGATGGTGGACTGGTGGCTTTTTCTGAAGCCTAAAATAATACAACTCAGAGGATGTCATGTCCTTTTAAGTAGTTCGTTCTGCTCTTGTTCTGTTGTTTCTG
>Ga0209671_1007173_pt1 | contig 11535 bp, 5 predicted proteins | sample WorMetHERISLAND2_2_FD_187401 | JGI IMG/M metagenome (GOLD analysis project Ga0209671, IMG submission 187401) | Marine gutless worms symbiont microbial communities from Max Planck institute for Marine Microbiology, Germany - Olavius geniculatus... | ecosystem: Host-associated > Annelida >...
ACCTGACTCTTCCTAATCTGTCTCTAGTAGACCTAGCAATAGCTTGCATTACATAGGCATTGGGCCACTTTATAAATCCCAGGTTGATCGACTGATACCACCTCTTATTTGGCAGAAGTAATTAATTAGTTAAGATAATTAATTAAAAAGTAATTAGCAGGAAAGGCAAAACTTGCCCAAGCGAGTGTTCGAAGCGATTGTGAGATGCTCCGGGGAATACATAATACGTTGCTCCGAGCTGCTTCAGATGGCGAAGTCGCTGGAACTGTGGTGTGTCAATGATCCGAACGCACAGCGGATGCATTTCAATGTGACCATGAATTGGATCATTAAATACCTGAGACACATTTGACCCACAGCAGTTACTACTTCTACTATTATACTACAACTACTACTACACTGCGTCCCCCCAAAACATCCCAAACATTTTCAATTGTAACTTGAGGAAGGATTATCAGATTTCAATAATTTTTTGGTACAAATAACCTGAGACAACTAACCATCAAACGTCTTTTTAATTTCCCACCTTGCTCAATGTCTGTTCCTGCACTACCTTGGGAAAACAGAACCAACAAAATATTACTTTTTATTCAATGCAATATAATTACTTAATCAACATAACATATAAAAACACATTCTGTTCACATTTCTGACATTTTATTCAGTTGTCCATTTTTAACTGTCTACAGTAAAATTGCTTCTGCCTAGTACTGACCACCGTGCAAAATTTCGCGCCGATTGGCCGATGCATCTCGGAGATCCTATGATTGAAATAAAAAATTTTAAAACATCTGCAGTAAAACTTAAGTCCTCCCGAAAACTATCATTTCAGGGCGGACTAATAAATCATAATTTCAAGAAACAGTAAAGCTGAAATACGATACAAAGGCAAATTGCAGCAGTAACACTATTTGGATCGAACAAACCTTTGACGCTGCCAAAACATCACCAGCTAGTGACATATCAGAATCCTGGTGCAGCGTAACTGCAACACACAGCAGCACCAACTACATCATAACATCACATTAGCTGTAAGTGGTTAGGACAAAAAGCCCAGCTGTTGCTAGGATAGCCGACCATACTGGTTGTCAGTGACCTTCAAGGTCATCCAAGATCAATGACTTTCATGTCATTTGAAAGCCAATATGTGACTTCCTATCAGTGATCAATAGCAACCTAGGCCATATCTTGCACCATTTAGCAAGAATAGCACGTAACAATCTTTAAGGTCATCCAAGGTCAATGATTTTCATCTAATCTGACAGGGTGTATTCCACTTCTTATTAGTAATTAATAGTAACCTTGGCCGAATCTCTCGCCGTTTCCAAAACAAGGCCAGTTTTCCATGGAAAAAAAACACACATTTTTCCCTACCCCCCTTCATTCAACTCCCAATTTGAAAATGTTCCCCTCAGAGTAGATTGTTGAAATTTTGCACATCCAAGTTTCATATGCATGGCAAATTATCCGCATAAAAAATTTTCACCTACGAACTATGCATTAGCCAGGGTACATCCGTTACGAATGAACAGACAGACAGACGAACGACAACCATGCCAATAGCTCGATCGTTACTTAAGTACGATCAACTAATAATAAAACCGTAGCTATCAGAAGGTTGCAGTTTGAATCATACACTAGGCTTTTACTCTGCAACTTATGGTGGGGATGAATGGGGTAATGGTATGTCTGCTGGCTGCTGAGTGGGTAAAAAGTGTTCAGTGGCACGAGCAATGTGAGACCACAAAATATGCTGCGGTATCATTAGCTCATGACAATCAGACATCACTTCTGAGATTGTAAAGCGCTTCTGGTCACAAACCTGACTCGGTGCTATAGCAATATCTGCCACACAGCAAATCAAAGTTGGTCAAGTATTAAGCGTTAAATGTTACCTTCAGCGATGATTGTGGCAAGATTGACTTCTGTGAACGTCGACTGGTGGGCCAAGTGCACACTTGCTGAAATATACAATAATCAGCTCAGTATTACGAGGGGAGTTCAAAAAGTTTTGCAATTCGATATGTTAGACTGAAAAACTTTTCAAATCTTATACACCAATAAGATGTATGTTTCTCCTAAACACGATTGCATATCCGAGTTTCATATGCAATTATGCATGGCTAATTATTCGGATAAAAAATTTTCACCTACAAACTACGCATTAGCCAGGGTACATCCGTTATGAACGAACAGACAAAGCGGTCCATATGACGTCACTGTAACATATGACGTCATAGAGCATTAAGCAGGAAAGATTTGGAGTGCCAGCGCAAACAGCGCAAAATTGGGCATGACATTTCGTCAGTCTACCATCAAATTTTCCAACAGGAGGCAATGCGACATGGGATTCTATGAGAGCACCGACAAGTACGTTAGTGAATTTCTCATTTGCGATTATCACAGGCTGAATGGTAGTTCAAGCCCTGTGTTAATGGTGACTTCTCTTTCCTATGGGGAAGCCAAAAATTTGACCCCCCACAGAATGAAAACCCCTGATCGGAATGAAATAAAATTTGGCACGGTTGATTACGTCAGCGAGAGGACCCGTCATGCAAAATTTTTATGCAAATCCCTCCAAGGGGGCTTCTCAACAAATGGGTGAAATATACGCAAAAATTTTTATTTATATAGGCCTTTTTTTTCCTTGACTCACCCACAGGTCAGACCTTTTAAGGGATTTTTATGCTTAATGCGTCAAACGATGCAGTTCTGCACAAGGAAGTGCCTTTTTGGGGTTAGAAAATTTAAATTTCATATTTAACGTATTTATTCGCAAAAATTTTTTTAAAATTACAATGGCATCTATGGGGAAAATTAAGCAATTCTTTAAACGGTCATAACTTTGGCTGTGTATCAGACAGAGTCGTAATTTTTGGTTCTATGGCATGGTTCTCGGGGATGGCCAATCTAGTGTCATTCAATTTTACTCCGGACCCTCCCTGGTTGCCAGGGCAACGAAATTTGGGACAAAACTGGCTATAACTCGGCTTGCGTAAGAAATTTTGGCGAGATTTTTTCACCTACAGGGGAGTTTTCGGGGATGTGCCATCGAATGAGCACAGAATTAACTATGACACAAAAAATAAAAAGTGTCGCACCACATAAATAAACACGTTACCTTATAATGAATGCCATACTCTGGAAATACACTACAATACTGTAGGCCAGAGTCACCAAAGACGATGGTCAAGTTAACCCAAAAATGCAGCCAAATTCTCACCAAGTTTGAAATACGATACTTTTATGTAGAAGACTGTTACCAAATATATTAGTTAGCTTACAGTTGAATTTGGGTCAGCATACATGTGAGACAAGCTCAGGTAATGACCAATAACTTTCACGTATATCATGCAACATCATATATGTACAGTCCAGAATTTTGTGCGGTTTTTAAAGGCTTAAACAATTTGGGTTTAACAGGAGAAAATTTGCTAATTTCTGAGTTGAAATTTTACATGTAACTATAAAATATCACTAAGCTTGAACCAAAAAGCCTACATTACCACACGTATCTGCAGGGTTGACAAAACAAGACCTTATGCAGTTCTTATGTTCTTAGAACCAATAACAACTTCCTTGTTAAAAATCATTAAAAACTAGCATTTACAAATCATTCAGGTAACCGGATATTTTAGTGGGCTTTTACATGATCGAGGGAAACCCCAACTGCTTCACTTTCATTTTCACTACTGTAGCGAAAACCACATGTGCAGTTTCTACTGTAGTAATAATTAACAGTTAACATCATTAAAGGCAAACCTGAGGCTCCATGAAGATGCTTGATAAACTTGGCAACACTGTGCAGATATTCTTCCTACAAAGCAGATCAATAATAGAAATAATTTTACATAACCATCAAGACAGCTCCTGATCAACCACCGTGTGCAGTGATTTTTCTCAGCTATATGTTTAGCTCACTGGGACGCTTTTATGCTGCACTAGTCTTGTAGTAAACGGTAGTGACGATTCGATATCAGGATTTCCATTTCGATACGATATCGATACAATATTTTACAAATATCGTGATATCGATATTTTAAAATAATAAGTATGTAAATCTTATGCAAGCAATGGAACAAGACATGAACATTGAGCAAGGCAGTATGCTCTATTTTGACAATAAAAATATGTCTTTAGGTAAAATTATATTACGACTGTAGTTAAATTATGACACAGGTCTTCAACTCGCCCAATTTGTAATCTTTCTTTCCAGTCACGCAGTGTAATAAACAATCTGTAGAAAATATCGCGATATTTTTGAATATCGCGATATATCGAAAAATTCTATATTTTTTGATGATACAATATGACACGATATATTGATATATCGACATTTTTGATATATCGAGTCATCGCTAGTAAGTAGCAGCATACAAATGATACAACAGTACATTGGGCGACTTCACTTTTTGACTTAAGACTTTTGCTGAGCCTTTTCGCTGAGCAAAAGCTAAAGCTGAACACTAAAGTCTGTACTTAGACGAAAGTTCAACTAAATGCTTAAAAATGGCGGAAAACCGGTAAACCTAACAAAAAATAAATCAACCAGTTACACTTGGACTTGCTTATTTAATTGTGCCGCGCATGCAAATGATGTAATAACGTAATGTCTTACGTCATTGTGTAGCCATTACGGCATTTATTTTTGATACCAGACTGTCTTAATTTACTAAACCACACGTGTTAGTCGCCATTTTTTCACTCAGCAAAATCACTTCACTTTTTGACTTAAGTAGGTACTTAGACCGAAGTTTAGGCTCAGTGAATGTCTCAGCGAAAGTCTAAGTCAAAAAGTGAAATCGCCCATTGTCTCTGCGAAATTTAGTCACAGATCATCTTATCCAGAAAAACAATGACAGTCGGACATTTTTACATGTTTTGCATAGTTCGTTACTTATGTATCACTGTACTATTCAACTATTCAGCTTTCGAGCTGCAAGTGTGTTCTAATAAAGTCAGTTCAGTTCAGTTTAGTTTAAATATTATTATTAATATCACCAATACTATTTACTAATGCTATAATGTACATTAATAACTGAATAATGATTAACTACTGCAACTTACATTTGCAGTAATTAATACTTATGTTAATTATCATACAAAATAATACTGCATCTAAAACTATGAACAACAACAGCCACTTAACTACACCTGACATCCTAACACAAGACAACATCCAAAATCTAGTTTATACACTGCTACTAAACTAGTTTCAAAACACTAAAACAGCATTTTAAAAATTTGCCCTCTTGTGACAAATTTTCCATCTTCCAGTATCCAGATACATTATGTCGCCCATTTTCTACTTAACACTTATTATCTGTCCCATTGCTATGGCACAGCATGGGACAGAATAAAATCACTTATGTCATTCTGTCTGTCCGTCTGCAAACACTCCTACTGCTGCAATTTTGATTCGATCTTGATGAAATTTTGCACAGTGATTCGGGGCCAAAAAAGTAAAATTGAGTTTGTTTGGGATAAAAATCTGATAACTCTTTCTCCTATTTTACCCCAATTTTTAAAAATTTTGCTTTACGGCCTATAAGGACTTCAAAGCGGTATAACTCGTAAAAAATAATTGCAAGCTGTGTTTACCCACCTCTATTTTCGAGGTCAAGCAATCTAATGGTGTCATTTAAATTTACCCCCTAATAACCCCTGTTGAAATAGCAACCATTCAAAAGTTGCAAAATTTTGCATTACAGCCAAAGGAGATTTCAAAGCAGTATAAATCGGTCCCCGTAAAAAATAGTTGCATGGTGTTTTCACCTACACCCCTATTTTTGGGCACAGGCTATCCAATGGCGTCATTTAAATTTCTTGCCTGCTGACCCCTGTTGCCATGGCAATGAATTTTGGGACAAAACTGACTACAACTTGGCCCCCGTGAAAGATCATTGTGCCCTGTTTGCACCTACAACCCTTATGCACAGCTGCAAGGCTATATAGCGTGGCAATGGGACAGATACCTCGTTCCACAGAACATATTTCTAGTACTGAATCAATTCATCACTAACAGTTATGTCAATTAAGCCTAAATAAATAAATGTACCCATACCAGTCCTATTTTTCTATCCAATGCTAAACTTAAAGTAGACCAGTGCCACTATGGGAACTGTTGGCTAGTTGATTGCACACATAATATTGTGTTTTGATGTGTTATTTTGTAATATTTCATTACCAAGTAGTGTTAATTTTAGAAGTATCAACACCTTTAAACAGTCTATAGGTTCTGTTGATTTTGCCGTATTTTTGAAGTGTTTTTAACTGCTCGTTTATTTTGCATGTGTTTTGTATTATTTAGGCTTATGGGCGGCTGTCAGTGTTGTTTCAACCTTGTCGTTCCAGTTCATTACTTGTGACCTTTAAAATGTCATGCTATGTGTCTATGAACGAAATAAAATGATGATGATGATGATGATATCTCAAAAAAGAAGCGGCAATATGCAGGTGCTTTCCAGGTAGTCAAGGAAGTGAGAGTATGCCATGCCAGCCCACTTCAAGTGCTGATTAACTGCACCAGTACTGGTAATAAACAATTAAACATGCCTTTGATTTAGAATGGACGAAAAGAACATTCTCCCATTTCGTGCAGTCTTTGTTTCGATACAGTTCAGCTGGCATCATGGTCTTCATTACTTGCTCTCTGAAAACAAGCAACAACGTTCTACAATACACTGGTTGCAACTGGCACTGGTTTAGTTCACCAAACAATAATGGAACAAAAATAACTAGAGAAAGCACTTGGAGAGCGCAGGTACCTCCGCCAAGGCAAAGCTATTCACCAGGAGGCATCACCATCTTTGCTTTGCCAGCGGTTCGCTTATGCCCCCTTTAATGCAATGGTAACAAAAATTTCAAAGTAATCCAGAATCCATGATTCCTGCCAGATCACGCCCAAAATCGAATCACTGGTAGCTTATGCCATGCCCGACATACTGTACCCTCCAAATTTCAGAAAGATCCGTCCATAACTTTTCGAGTTATCACGTGGACTCACAGACAAACAAACAAACAAACAAAAACCGGCAAAAACATTACCTCCTTGGCGGAGGTAATAAAACAATTTCAGTAGCACCCTACTTTCTAAAATACAGATGCACTGCCATTTACGCTACATTATGAATAAGTAGTAAAACCCCCATTATGAGTACGGTAGCAGAAATGTACTAGAGCCATGATTCACTAAAAATGTTGACAACTCTCCCTGAAGACTTTCATATGGATATCTGGCCACCCATAAGCTGGTTTATACACAAATTCTGCAAGTCCAATTTCTGGCAATGTTGCAAAAAGTTCCCCACTGGTATGTTTAAAACATTTGGTGATCTAGCCCCTAGAGTGAGCTTTAAGGTCAGGTTAGAAATACGGTTAAGGGTTTGAGCCACAGCTAGATCACTCTTTTAAAAAAATTAGATTAAAATTCTGCAGCGTCTCCACGTCTGAAAGTTGAATGGCTATTCTCTGAGACTCCACGTCTGAAAGTATTAATCTTAACTAAGTAATCCAGCTGCCTATTCTGTTACACTGTCCCCGAGTCCCTGTATCACCTATTCTAGCTTTTGATGGATTCCTGTTGCATATTATGCTTAGCATGTTATTGTTCCTGCTGATTCATTCAAATATTAATCACAACTAAGTAATCACTGCCTTGTCATAGCTGTCTACTATTATACTGTGAGATTCATTTGGTCTCAATGATGTACATTTATACAATGTCTATTGTCCATCTGATTGCACGATTTTATAACTGATTATACTAGACTAGGGGCAAGTATCAGCTATTCTAGTTTTTGATGCATTCATGTTGCATATTATTCTTATGTTACTGTTCTTAACAATTCACTCATGTAATAAAATACAGCTGCCGATGATGTTTTGGTATGCATTTCTCAGTGTTATAACAAAACTACTGGCATAGGCCTACTGAGTTAACTAACTCATCTCTATCAAAATGCAGTAAAACTTCTAACAGAAGCAGAATGGTGCCATCATCGCATTGGGTAGGAATAGGAGGCTGAGTAATAGTTAGTGGGATTGATGTAGTTGGTATAGCTATGGAAAAATTTGGTAAAAAAATTTCCTGAAGACTAAATTGGCAAGGTGAGGGATAGAATTAAAATAAAAACCTAGGAATAAGTTTGGATAAAAGTTCAGAAAAGAATTTAGGGAGAACTCCTTCTTCTTCTTCTTCTTGTATCTAATACGACCGAAACGCGTCGATTAACTTCTTGGTCGATCTCAAGAGTAAAATCGGTGTTAAAACCTCAAAGTATAATCTTCTGACGTTAATTATTTGACTAAAATTTACAGAAAATATAGTATTAACGGGAAACGTAATTTGAAAGAATTTCGAAGTGGAGTATCAGTAAATTGCCATCCGACTTTCGGACATCGAGCCTCAGAAAATAACCGTTCAAGTTTCGGGTTGGAAACTTTCACGACAGACTCTGGGTATGACTGAAAACTGCAGGACACTTTGAATAACCACCAAAAAATGCTGAAAACAGTAAAACTATAGATTTTCTTTAATTTTAGAGCATTATATAGCCACATTATAGTGGTTATGTGGCGATACTAATATTTCAGGATGTGCAAGAAAACCGCAGGACACGGTCGGTAAATGTATTGATTGTAAGCTTAGCCAGTACAGAATTTGAGAATGGGAGTGGCGTGAATGAATGTGCAAACACTGACAACATGACTGATGTACATTGTAAATTTAAGCGTGTTGGCGCACGTCTGACATGCGGCGTATGCACCCTTGGCGTCCATGTGGCCTGCGTCTCAGCGTCGGCGTGTGGCATTTTGTCCCTGTTTTTAGGCATCTGGTGGCGTGCTGATTTTGTTATTTGTGCATTGTTTAGCGATGTTTATTTAAATTTGCTGCACTACTGAAAGGTTAAGTTTTGTTTTCATGTCTAAAAATCGTTCTGCGGTTATTATTTATGTGTTCTGCGATCTTTCTATGGAGTCCTGCGGTAGCACTAATTGCTGAATAAGCTGAATTGGCTGAATCGGCCCACTGCTGGTTCAGGTTTTGGTTTGTTTTGGGGTTTAGGTTTAAAGTTTAGATTTACTACTTAAAACTATCGCTTATTCAGTTACATCCATCGGCGCCGATTCAGGCCTATTCAGCTGATTCAGCAATTAGTGCTACCCGTGTCCTGCGGTTTTCAGGCATACCGCAGACTCTACGTCTTCTACTGGAAGTCAGGCCTCTTATTACAAGCCAAAATTGTATGCCACTTGATCTAACAAAAACCATGGGAGGGGCGGTTGTAAAGTTACGCGATGAGTCGACGCAGGCCTAGTTTTACGGACACGGTGAAACTAATCGTACAATTTCGCGGTAACAATTTGCCGAAATTCCTCCGACTTCCAATCGCTGTCGTCCAGCGTCGGTATATCATTCAACTCGTCGAAATTCATCATCGCTGCAATTTTAACCAAAGCTACGTTCTAAAAACAGCAAAAATTACACCTTCAAAACGCATCTAAACACACCGCCAAACGGTCTGCCTAAATAACGAAAAGTCTTAAATGCATCTAAAAGCGAGCAAGCCGCAGGCTACGATGCCATTACTTATTTTTAGTTTCAGGCTCCTGTCTACTTTTACCGCAGTTGTAATAATGTTTGGATACGTTATTTCCGTGTGATATTTTTTTGCGGTTTTGCTGTTCTGTTGGATAATTAACTGAGTACTTTAATAATTGCCTCATTATTACATTTCTTTGCTACTACTTTTAGTAACTGTTGGTGATTTAATATGAGGACAGCATGGATGATTGGAAGCTGAATGTTTGCACTGTGGTGAAACTGGAAAGAAAACCTAAAATGTTCGTGTATGTCGTTATCGGTCATGGGCACGGGTATAATGCGGACTTGCGTACCGGCTAACGTGTAAACCGCGGACCAAACCTGCTGACTAGGTCCGCAGTTTACCCGTTGGTTGGCGTCAATATTATTCACTATAAAGTCTATAAGTCTGTACTCACCGGGTGCAGCTGCACTGCAGACACATGTATCATCAGAACTCCATGCAGATGACTGTTGTGAATCGTACAGCTGATAGGACTTGTAGACTTGTTATAAGTCTTTAAAGAAGTCCATCTGACGTCTACGTCTCTTCTCCAAGTGGCTCTTGAATGAATTTACCGAAGGAACGTCCACTTCATCTTGTGACAAACTGTTCCACCGGTTGATAACATGCTGCGAGAAAAACTGAAGACGTGCATTACAATGGTAGTGGTTCTGGACAAGTTTCAAATTGACCTCCAGTCTTGCTGTCTTCACTTTTACGAAAAAAGTTCCTCCAAGGAACAGCTGTGAAACCCTTGAACATTTTGACCATTTCAATAAGATCCGCTCTGTTGCGTTGTTCCTCCAGAGACCACAAACCCAGCTGCTGAAGTCTTACATCATATGGCAATCTTCGCATTTCCGGAAACAATCGAGCGAAACGATGCTGAACCCTCTCAGCAAAAATTACAAAAGGTGATATTATTCAGCAGCACATTGACACACAGTCAGTGTGATGTGGGCAATATCATCTTTTGTAATTTTTGCTCTTTTTGATGTGCAAGTCCTTAAATGTTGCCGTTAACAAGTGTATAAACTGATGTTTTGTACATTTATTAGTCCACACGAAAGCGATAGCTTGCGGAGTGGATTTAAGTTTTAGCGCAGATGTTTTTTTTATTTATTTTTTTTTTCCGAGCGCGAGATCTCCGGCTTGAAATTTTGCACGATGGTCAGTACTAGGCCAAATTTTATAATGCCGGTCCAAACTTTTTGGGGGGCGCACCCCCAAAAAAATTCAGGGGCCAAAAACATGCAAAATTTAGCCCGATTTCGGACGAGTTTGAAGTTCGGCGGCGAATATCTCTGAAACGGATGAAGATATTCAAAATCGGATAGTCATTCCGTCTACCGCGATTCCTCCTGCGTTAGGTGAAACAAGTCCGGTAAAGTTTGGTCCAGTGACCTTGGAGATCTCGATGTTGAATCGTATCCACCCAAAGCACATTTTTCGGAAGACCATATTCCGGCCCCTGAGGGGTGCTGCACCCCCAAATTTTTACACGTGCTAGAGAATCACCAAGTCTTACTAGCACACCCCCTACCGGGGACGGGGGCCCCCCTTATGACTTTTTTCAAAGGGGGGTCAAAAATTGGCTTAAAATGTAATAAATTAGCGCTTATAACTTCGGAGTTAGGGGGTGTAGCCCGACGAAACTTTGGCACTTGACGTGTCTCTATGTTGGGGTGTTAACGCAAGTACAAATTTTGGGGGCACCGCCCCCCCTTAAAATTTGGGAGGGCAAAAAACGTTCAAAAATCGGTGCGATTTACGACAACTTTCGAGTTTGAGCGCAAATGTCTCTGGAACCGATGAAGATAATGACATAATCTAAACGGCGTTGACGAGAGCGATCCTTTCGGCGTTGAACAAAAAAAAATTTTGTGAAATTCCGTCCACCACGAACCAAGTTATAAGCGCTAATGTTGACCTACCCTAAGTCGAC
>Ga0209671_1007174_pt1 | contig 11534 bp, 10 predicted proteins | sample WorMetHERISLAND2_2_FD_187401 | JGI IMG/M metagenome (GOLD analysis project Ga0209671, IMG submission 187401) | Marine gutless worms symbiont microbial communities from Max Planck institute for Marine Microbiology, Germany - Olavius geniculatus... | ecosystem: Host-associated > Annelida >...
CCTTAAATACGGTCCCCGAAGTTGTAAAAACTGCCCCGTCCCTCCTCGAGATGTATTATACAAGGTGGGCCAAAAAACGGCACAATGTTTTATATGCCAATAACGTTATCAAATATTAACCGATTTTCAAACTTTTTCACTGTTGGAATCAGGAAAAAATTTGTAGTAACGCTATCACTAAAAATCCCACTACACCACATGTGTGTCGCTACACAACCTTGTGAAATGTCAGACATCGCACTCAAGCCGGCGACGACACTGACCTATTGCGTGATCAACGTTGATCAAGCCTGACCTGTGGTCCCCAAACTGCCCCGACTTAAATCTGGTCGACTTATGCTGTTGGCGGGCTTTCAACAGATAGTTTATCAACGTCGACAATTCACAACAACCAACCAGATGAAGCAGACGATCGTACCATTGTTCATTAGCGTAGCCGGCTTGAGTGCGTCGTGAATCAGCAAGGTGGACACGTTGAACATTTGATGTAAAAACTGCGAGATGTGAAAGTTACTTTGGGCAATAATCGAGACAATAAACAGGTTGTTTCTTGTTGTTAATTTATTACAATTTATTGTTACAGATATCGTCTTTAGTGATTGCAATCCGGGATTGAGAAATTTGTAATCCTGGAATCCCCTTTCGGGATTAAGCTTACTAATTGTTCGTCATTCTGGTATCCCCAATTGACTTATTTTATGCACAGGACCCCCATGGAAGGCATATCCAAACTGTAGAGAGTGACACTGACTGTCAAAATATAAATTTACGGCGACAGCACGAAGTAGTAATCCAGCGCTCATAAAATATTTTATTCACAGACGGCTCAAATTCTTATTTCTGTCATTTCACACGTGAAAAAGTACAATTTTAGCTAATTTTTGTAATCCCGAAATCCTGGTATTGAGACGACGCCATCGGGATTGGCGAAAACGGTCGGGATCCCGGATTCGGGATCCAGGGATTGCAATCCCTAATAGTCTTGTTTTCAATTGTTGCTTTTAAGACACTGATATTTCACTAGGTAGTGTAGCAACACACTTGCGGTGGGATCTTTAGTGACATTGTTACTACAAATTTTCTTCTGATTCCGACACCGCAAAAAATTATGAAAATCGGTTAATATTCGATGAAGTTATTAGCGAATAAAACATTGCGCCATTTTTGGCCCACCCTGTACAGTCACCAATGGCCGAAGACGCCCCTGGACAGAACTATACCGACTAGTGACTAAGCTAGTAAGTGAACAGACACACGCAGCTGGCAGTGACTTCATGCCACGACGGACGGCATCACGGCAAAGCATGGAACATGGATGGATTCTTACGGCATGACTACCAATGACAACACGTGAACAGCCAAAAAAACGATTTTAACTGGCTAGAAAAATAAAAGCAGAGCTCAAGTGCAACGTGCAAGTGAAGACCAGATATCAACTCAGACTTAGTGGATAACTCATTATTGTAGCCTCAAGCTTCACAACTGTAAAGGTTCAGTGCTGATTTTCGAGTTGCATTGCGGTTTAAAAGGAAAATGACCAAATCGGCCCTGTGAATGTTGAAAACGGCCCATGTGACATGTCCAAAACGCAACACACACGTGTTTGCCGGAACTCGTATACGGGAACCTGCACAGTGCCGGACTCGTATTCTTACTCTTGTAATATGTGTCGCGCCTAAAATCACGAAAAAAACTTTTACTTCAAGGTCGTTCAAGGTCATCATTGTTGGTACCCTTGAAAAGCTCGTCAGTGCTTGTTATGATAAAGGACGATTTAGAGGGGTATTCCTTTCTGACTTCTTCGTATCAGGGGATCTCCTCACCCAGCAGCACGAAATTTTGTCACAATAAGCTAGAGACTTTACGCTATCATACGATGAAAACCCGGCGTCTCTATCCTACCTGAGTTTGGTGGGGTACCGCGTTGTGACGGACGGACAGCATCACGATAGCTAGTATGCGATCATCACCACGTGCTGTCGCGCGTATAAATTATGTTAGTTCTGGTCATAGGGAATGTACAAAAACTAATTTTAGCACATTTTAAAATTTTGTCAAGTTCGTGAATTTTTACGAATTTTAAATTGCTAAAACACGAATTCTCACTCAATGCACCTCATACAATGCACACGCGGCAGCAAGAAGCAGAAGTTCTAACAACTGTGGACCGTTTTGGTCTGGGCCGTTTTGTACTTGTACTGGGCCGTTTTGGACATCGGTGTGGGCCTTTTTAAACACATCAAAAAATTATGGACCGATTTTGTCTGGGGCGTTTTAGTATAGACCCATTTAAAAAAGTGGAGATGCTTGTATTTTTTTCTCTCAACTTTGTATATAAAGGTCATTTTAATAATTCTTTCACTGCTGCATTTGTAGTGAATTTACTGACGCAAAAGCGAAAGAACAAAATTGTAGACCTATTAAAATTGGTCCATGTGTGCAAAAATTCTAGTAAAAATGAAAAATAAAAACATTAAGTTTCGAACCACAATGCCGCTTATTTCAAACTGTATGCATTTACTGTTAACCTTAAGGTATTAGCATGTGTGTACAGCAGTTAGACACGTGCATAGTCGTCAGTATCAGACAGAGAACAATTATCGCATATCACAAACAATGACACTGGTCATACAGAGTAGATTGGGCCTGCTCGCTGGCAGTAAATAAGCAAACAAGTATGGCAGTGAACGCATGCGCACTGAACTCTATATGCAGCCTACGGACCAGCTCTGTCTCCAGCTAACGATCAACCGCCAGCTGTACACAGTATCAACGGTATAATAAAACATTATGTATAATAAATCATCTTTACATAAGTTACACAGTCGTGTGAGTCGTGCGTCTAGAAACTAAAGCCGAAGAATCCTCCGCCGTGCTGTTGGCTGTTGTCTGCGGCGGCGTCGTGTGCGGGCCGCGAGCTGTTTACCTCCTGGTCAGCGTACAGGTAAGCTTCGACGCCGCGGATGCCGGTCATCACGTCTCGCATGCAGACCTGGCAGCGACTGATCTTCTGCCGCAGGTCGCCCGCTTTCAGCGTCTCCGGCAGCGGCTTGCTGAACTGCAGACTGCGGTCGACCGTCGACAGCCAGAAGCTAAGAGTCGTGGCGTAGTAGTTGCACGTGCCTCGGCCGTGGCATTCGATGAACGGTGAAGTTCTGAACGACTCGAGGCATGAACCCGGCGAGTGCAGAGGCTGACCCGTACCATCCGCTCCAGCGCCCGTGTGCTGCGTCACGACACATTATCACAATGATCAAACACATTTGCTGACTCGATGATATACATTGACTTTACAGTCTTATCATTTCACTCGATAAGCTTATTCACTTTTAATTCATCTTTCACAGTTCAGTCACCGAAAATGCCCACTTATAAGCGGCCTCTTCACAATAAATCTGCTACGAGTAAGCACGCTCAAAAAACCGCATCTCAACGTCTTCTAAACTCGTCTATGTCATATTTACTTCATATTTCATATTTATTTATTGAATATGAGCCAGTTAAAAAAGACACAAAGCCTAGAATTTCAAACGTGTGCTCCAATATACAACAGTCATACTGTCATAGACAAACAATATTAAGTAACTGAAGAAGCTATGATAGACTGCTAAAAACGCGTGAATATACGTAAATTAAAGGTGCGATCACACTAGCGGTCTGGACGGCCGTTCGAACGGTCGTTAAAAACTGTCGTTAAAAACTCCGTCCGGACCGCTAGTGTGACCGCACCTTAATGAACTGCAAGCTAAAAGAAGCCAAATTAGTAAAATCAATAGCTGCTGCCGGCAAACTGTTCCAGATTTTAGTAATGTTCTTCTGGCTTTCAGATCAAAAGAAATGTCACCGCACACAGTCTTGACACTTATGAAAAGAAACTTATTCGCCGCCAATACCACGCACTCAATTTGTAAGTCTAATCAGAACAGAAAGCTAAAAGTACACTGACCATTGCAAAGCTGTATCCAATCCATAGTCCCTTCCAGCCGACAGGACAGTCTGGCACCATCATTGACTGGCTGTGCACCGCCATTACCTGCAAACAGTAATGACATTTTAAAAAAAATTTCACATTTTAATCTTGATGACACACAGAGACGCATCAAAATTAATAGCACTGTCATCACAGCCGTCTTTTATAGCAGTATGTGAAAGATGACAACAAATATTTTTTCACAACAAAAAGTATAGCCACGTGCTTTTATCATTTCGTGACGAAAGGCATTATTTCACCTTTAAATTTACAACAATGCGTTTCGCAAACCTGTTGGAAAGCTTAAACAGCAATCATTAGACAAAGAAAAAAGTGTAAAATTCTGCAAAAGCTAGTGAGCTGATTTGCGGTGGCGTCGCCAGGGTTTGGCGTGAGGAAGACATGAAACTAAGAGCAAATAATTTCAGGGCGACAAACAAAAATACTTATAATGATTACATTTGTGCACTCTTCAGTGATAAAACTATACACAGAATAATATGCTATACTAGTCTTTTTATCGGATAGGCAACCACAGAGAGACAAATCTCAGACTTCCTGCGGCTCTGAAGTGACTTGAGAAATAGAGCACTTGGACGTTGGGAGGGTGGCACAAGTGCCCCATGACTGGTTGGCGACGCTAATGCTGACCTGTGTTGGTGCCTCGCAGACTGAGCAGCGGCTGATGTAGTCTCGCAACTGAGACCCAGTGATCGGGTTCATCATTGGAGTCATCGGCTGCGGCGTTGACAACCAGTAGCTGTAGTCGTTGCGCGAGGCCGTCGTGCAGCGGTCGTTGATGTTACAGAACATGAACGGCATCGTGTTGAACATGCGCAGACAACTTCCCGGACTCCCTACACACATCGAAACACAAACTGATGCAAATCCACTGCATTCCCACGGATATGCACATCCAAAGCTTCTCAAAGAGACTTTCAAGGTGGTAGACGTCGAGGCTCGTCAGCGACTCCGTTCCAGCTCTTCTTCATCACTGATCGTCAGCCGCACTCGACTGTCTACCGTCGGTGACCGGGTTTTTCCAGTCGCCGCTGCTCGTGTCTGGAACAGGCCGCCTGAACACGTCACCTCCGCACCTTCCGTGACTGTCTTCCAGTCTGAAATTCAGCCGAGTATGTTGTCTCACTGAACAATAATAAAAACGCCACTTGCCGCGCCAGATTTTTTTTTATTTTAAGAAAAATGTGTCAAATATTTTACGCAACAAAGAGACTACAGTAAACCGGTGAGTTTATTTACCTTATCTACTTATTATCATAAAGATGTTCCGAAATTCTGAGTGCTCATATGACGTCGTTTATTAGTAAATTATTCTCAGCCAAGTACTCTGCCGCAGAACATAGATGATGTATTGGACGAGCGCATCAGGGCTGGGGACTACGTAAGACGTCTGGACACAGTTCCCTCTCTGCTGTTGCAACCAGCCTGTCAGACAGTAACTTACATATATTGCAAATTTATCGTTTTTACGCGCGAAAGCAGCTACTGCTTTCAGCGCGTCTTAGCCATCGCAATTCTGTCCGTCTGTCTGTCCGTCCGTCCGTCTATCTGTCTGTCACACGGGTGGATCAGGCAAAAACGGTCCAAGCTAGGATCTCCAAATTTTCACCATCGGCTGCCTGGAAGACTCTAGTTTCAGGAACCTTAAAGCTTTTTCATAAATTCGAAGGGGGTCACCCCGAACGAGGGCGCTAAATGAGAGGGGGTAGGCAAAATTTGCGTTTTGACCTATAGCTCGCTGTATCTCAGTAACGGTGCGAGATAGCGCCTAGGTTACTATTAATCACTAATAGCAAATCGTATACTGGCTTTCGATTGGCGCTGAATTCAATGACCTTGGATGACCTTGAACGCCAAAATAGGGGGTTTTACGGATTTTTTTCGCGATATCGGGCTGCGCAAGTCTGTATCATTCACAAGGAGGCGCCACCGTCGCCAACGCCACACGCGCCTATGACCGATGTGTATTATGGTCCCGATGGGCCGAGTCCAAGAGATATGCGATTTTCGAAACTATAACTACTGAACTGGAAATGCTATAGGCTTTCGCGCGTCTCGTGAGCTTTTCTCAAATTTCTTGTAAATAAACGCCAATCAACTACAACCAAAACGAACGACAGAGTGGTGTAAATGCAACATCAAAATACCTACCGCATTTTCAATTAGGCGTGTTTACCTGAGAATCAGTTTAGCGCTGATAACAACCAGGCCAAAGGAAAGGCAGCAGAAATCGGAGATAAACAACACCATGTTTGTACAACCAATACGCTCTATATTCTTACCGAGATCTTGACCATGGGCTTTGGAGTTGCCTTGCAAGAACAGCATTGAATAGCCTTCCCACATCTGTTCAGTGCCGGGCGGACACATTGGAACTGCCGTAGTCTGGCTGTGCCTGACAGTCAACAAAAACATTGCTGTGCACAGATATACCAGTCACGAAACTTCTAAAGTCAGCCAGGACACAAGCAAGCAAAGACCAGCAACACAATGCAATTAAGCTATCTCTAAATCACTACACGTAAAAAGTGCTCAACCACCAAATGTCCTCCTTGATTATGACAATAGCCCACACTCTCCAGAATTAAGGCACCACTATTTTAACACACTGTTGAACTGTTTTCACATTAATACCTCCATCAATTATATTTGAACCCAAACTCATGCGATCAATCATAGAAACAGAGTGTGCACTGTAAGCGTTCACACCAAACCACCCCCCCACAGAAGGATACCAGTTAAAATTATGAGTTTAGACAACAAAGCAACGTAAGTCTAACAATATGACAGATAAGCATATCAGTAAAAATATGTACAAACATGATAAAAAAATAGATAAATAAACGACGAGATTACTTGGTGAAGTAGAAGCCAGCGTGTCCACCAGATATTCCAGCTGAACCAACAGGCCCTGGCTCACCAATACCTCCGGGTCTCCCAGGCACCCCGGGTGAACCAGGAAATCCTGAGACACCTGGAGGGCCTATTGGACCAGCAGGCCCAGATGCTCCAGGGCTACCTTGTCTCCCTTTGTCTCCACGCAGCCCCGAACGACCCGGCGCACCTATGTACACAGAATACATACACACACTTTGCAAAGTGCACAAACGTCGGTCAAATTCTGCAGACAGTCAATGGTGGCACAAGGCAGGTAATTAAAAGGCAGCGTCAAAATAAAATGTTTAGAGACGAGAATGGGCGGAAACTTTGGTGGCTACCAAGCAGCAAGATATCGGATTTGTCCACCTGTGTAGGGTGGCAAATAATACTGTGTGATCTTATATGACAGGTGACGTTCAGCAGTTTTGAGACGGATTTTCATGAACAACTATACACCACATACATTAAACCGCCAACCGTTTCCTCTTCACTAGAGTCATCTAATCATAGGGTGAGTTAAGATAAGAACAGATCTGACCTGGCGACCCGCTTTCGCCTGGGGGACCCGGTCGTCCGGGAAGTCCGGATAATCCCGGTTCACCGGGCGGACCTGGCAGAGCACGGGTTGGAGGAGCAGGATAACCAGGCTCACCAATGTCTCCTTTGGCTCCTACAGACAGACACCATTTACAACGCACTGAAACAATAACTCAACACATATATCTGTAATAAGACTCAGAACCATCAGCTCAGAAAAACGTTTTCCACATTCTCCACATTAACGACTATCAAAGACGATAATGATAACATGATACGCTGCCTGAAGTTGTAAATCTGAAAAAACCAATACGTAGAACTTGTAGTAAAGACTGGTTATAGGCCTACTGCCAAACTATTTACACACAATATTTGGCAATCGGACTTATGGGGCTAATGACAGTATGACAGTGTACTAGAGATTTTTACACAGTATGCGCTGCATATATCTACCTTATACTCACTTTAATATAAGCAAGAAAATGCAAAATGTGATGTATTTATTTAAGAGTTTGGAAAACTGTAGCATTTAAAATACAATAGAAGTAACAATATGACAAAGAAAATCGACGAAAATAATGATAAAAATCACGGATGAAGTTAAAAATAAAATAGTTCCAAAAATCTGCACATATCGGTGACATGCGACGTAAACTGACCGGCGGGTCCAATTGGCCCGGGGGAACCAGGACGTCCAGATAATCCGGCGTCTCCAGCTTGACCTTTGCGACCTGGCAGACCACTGCCACCCGGCCTACCCGGAACGCCTTTTATACCATCACTGCCCTACAAACACCAGAACCACACTGACAGAGTCTGTGCAGCCTGTTTCCATAAAACGTAACACACTTAAAGCAAGCAAATAAGACAGTGCTTTTATTGTGGCATTTTGGCTCCAGTGTCGTTTTCATCGCTTTGCGTAAAAATTGCATGCAAGGGCACTGCTTTGTAGCAGTGAGTTATAAAAAGCTCTGTCAAGTAGTATTATACATATCTTCTTCAACACATTCAAGTTTTTGTACAACTGGGCCACTTATCAACACTCTATGAGTTACGGTAACAGAGATTGAGCCCGATGCTCACAGAAAAATCTTTGAAAACTGCTGCAGCAGGTTTTTTAACAGAGGCCAAATGACTTTCTTGTTACTCAACCAACTAGAAAGCAGTCAAAGCCCGCACGCCTCCGCCAAGGCAATGTTGCTCGCTAGGTGGCAGCACCATCTTTGGTTTTGCAGCGGTTTCCCTAACGCCCCATTGAAAGCAATGGCAACGAAAATTTCAAAATAATCCAGAATCCAGGATTCCTTCCGGATCGCCCCCAAAATTAAATCACTGGTAGTTTGTGCCATTCCCGACATACCCTCAAAATTTCAGAAAGATCCATCCATAACTTTTCGAGTTATCTTGTACACACACACACACACACAGACAGACAGACAAAGTCCGGCAAAAACATTACCTCCTTGGCGGAGGTAATAACATGAAAGCACCGAAGTTCAAGAAAAGTTAGTAGAATAAATGACGCTGAACTAACTGGTCTGCCAGGAGGCCCCGCATCACCAATTCGTCCGGGTTCACCTCGACTGCCTTTGTGTCCTTCGACACCTTTCATACCAGGTGCACCGGGGCGGCCAGGTGGACCTCGTGTCCCGGGCTCTCCCTCAGGACCTTTAAGACGCACAACAATACCGACTTCACTCGTACAGACCAGACGACATATTGCGAGACTTCAGTGAATTTTATCTTTCGTTAGAATTGAAACTCTGTTCAATAAATAGCACAATACCTAGCTGAATTTTATCAGAAAGTCACTACATGAAAATTGGGCAACTCGCAGACAGTTAACCATTACAGAGCATAGCGTCAAGTACAAACTCAGCATGATCACACGTTGCTGTCTGAAAGGCACTGCTCCTCTCTGCGTCTGCTTCAAAATAGCATCTATGTTCCGCTGCCAGTTATCAGTTGGTAGTGCTATAATAGGCGCCTATTAACGTACTATAGTGCACCGTCTAACTAACTAAGTTCTTACAGTTGTTGTCACTTGTTGATCCTTTTCTGTTATCGGTCTTACGAGCTAAGTTCACTGCTGATACACTTATGTGATTCCCTCCACTAAACGTTCACTTGAGTCGATTTTCTTTACAGAATACTAAAGTACACACTACACAGCACACTAAAACGCTACAAAAATCACCATTCACTTACGTCTTACTGATTGTACAACTACTGCGACTGCTATGACCGACTACAACTACTAGCAGCAGCAGCAGCAGCAAGCAAATGATGACGCCGACACTTCATACCTGGCCTGCCAGGAACTCCTCTGTCACCATCTTCACCAGGCAATCCCTTCAGTCCAATTCCTGGCTCTCCCGGCTCGCCTTTCCGCCCTGCAGTGCCGGGTCGACCTGAAGCACCCTTCACTCCAGCGAGTCCCGGTCTTCCAGGCGTCCCAGAATCCCCAGCGTCACCAGGCAATCCTGGCAGTCCGGGACGGGCGTCTAAACCATCCGGACCAGGCTGGCCAGCACTTCCTGGTTCACCTTTCGCACCAGGCCGTCCCGGTGTGCCTCGTCTTCCATCTCGGCCCTTGTCACCAGGCCGGCCCTCGGCCCCTGGTAAACCAGGCAAGCCTGCCTCTCCAGCTCTTCCAGGTGAGCCAGGCAGTCCAGTGGGACCAGGGAGGCCGTCAAGCCCTGGGGTGCCAGGCAAACCATCTCGACCTGGGAGACCATCGCGTCCACGGTCACCTCTGAGTCCAGTGGCACCTGGTGGACCGGTCCTTCCAACCTCACCTTTCTGACCTTTGCGACCTGGCGGACCTGGGATGTCAGGCGGAGCTGTTGCACCCTGTCAAGTTCAACAATCATTTTCTACTTCAGTTAGAATTGCACAACCTGGTACATGTACATCAAGGCAGTCATTGCTAACGAGCTTCAAAGCTTTATGAGCACCAAGTGATTCAAACTAGTCAATAGCTAGTTTACTTACACGACAACTAACGACAATGGTTAAATAATACACTTCTACTTATATAGTATAAATCTATACACAAACGATATTTTCTCTGGTAAAATATAAATTAAGTAAGCAGGTTAGCAAACATGGAAGCCATCACAAACTCACAACGCAAAATTTTCTCAATATACCTAAACCGGAAATGCTTGCTTTAACAACTGCTTCAACTGTTCAAAATAAACATAGATTTGTCTCAGAAAAACTGGGAGGCTCTTTTACTGTACTGCTGCCGTAAGTATTCCACATAAAATGTGTGAACGAAATTCACGAGCAAATTACAGTGTATCTGTTCATTTTATGCAATAATAATTCTTTGCACCAACTGGTTTAATCATAAACTGATTGCCAATAGTCTGATCAAAATTAATAAGCAACTCAACGCTTACACTGCATTTAAGGTAAGATAAAAAGTAAAGGATGCCCCTCTGAAGCACAAATGGGGTGCTCATCTCCATCTTCAGACCAGTAAGTCTCTGATGCATGCGAAGGCTGGCGCAACATCAAATCTTTGGTTACCTTGCCAGTTGCCCCTTGGCCAGTACCAAATTACACTGTACTGATAGTGACAGAAAGGCAAAAGGGTGTGAACAAGCTGCCTACAGTTGTTACTTGACAGCAACCCTACCGGCAGTTAACCCCCACGACCGACTGATAAAAAGTCTGAAGCGCAAACCACTCTGCTACCAATTCACCATCCAAATTATTTGAAACGCGTTTAAAGTAACTGCAAACATTAACAGAAATGCTGAAGCAACATCATACTTTTGCACCCTTTGCTCCGCTGGTTCCTGGGTACCCGACGTCTCCAGTTTCACCCTTCAAGCCTTGAGCTCCAGCCCTACCACGAGAACCGTCCCGACCTGGCTCTCCAACCTCTCCCTTCTGACCGTCCAGGCCTGGTAAACCCGCTCGGCCTGCTATGCCTTTAGCACCAGGCAATCCGTCTGGACCGGCCAAACCATCTGCTCCCGGCAAACCTTTCTCACCTGCAATAATTCAACATTCCAGTGTCAGCTACATGTACGTACCAAACGGCATGCAAAAATTGTTAATTACATTCAGGCTTCAAAGCCTACAATTTCACCAAATACATGTATTCCAAAAC
>Ga0209671_1007176_pt1 | contig 11534 bp, 4 predicted proteins | sample WorMetHERISLAND2_2_FD_187401 | JGI IMG/M metagenome (GOLD analysis project Ga0209671, IMG submission 187401) | Marine gutless worms symbiont microbial communities from Max Planck institute for Marine Microbiology, Germany - Olavius geniculatus... | ecosystem: Host-associated > Annelida >...
GCAGACACACTGATCATTATTATCTAAGTTATGAGAATTCAAAGCCAACATCTGACATTCACAGAATTGTCTAGATGAACCAGTTACAACTGTGCACTCACTCTCTACTTGACAAAGCACAAACTTTGAACAGTATTTAATAAAATTAAAATTAATCACCATAGACTTGCCACAGCCACGTGGTCCAACAATGAGAATGGAGTTACTTTCACCAAGCAGAACCGCTCTAGACACGACGTCTTGCAGCTGACTGTTGCAATAACACAAACAGTAACATCGCATAAACATTAATTTCAGGGCTGAAAAGTTGGGTAGATAAATCATGGCTTTGTTTGGGTTTTCAAAAATCTAGAAAAGCTCAGCTCAAATGCTAAAATTTCATTTTTTACATCCTGTGTAATTGTAATACAAATTACATTAATTTGATATTTTAACCATGATCTTTGAGTTACATCATTCATTGAACAAAAATGATGTCATATGTAGAATGGCATGTAGAATGTTCTTCCTGATTTTTAAAATGTGTGTTCCATCTACTTTGTACAGTGTACACTGTAAAAACCTTAGAGAAGACAAAAACATTTTCAACCAAAAGGCACTCTTTGGAGTGCATATCTCTGCCAAGTGAAGTAATTTGAACATTACTAATACTACTACTACTACTATGCCTACCACTTCTATTAATTTTTGGCCTCCACAAATGGCATTCCCATAGCAACAAGGGTTGATCATATAGAATTAGATTGGACTCATTAGATGGCCCGTCTCAATTAGATGCAAAGATCTTGAAGATATCTTTTATACAAACTGAATTTTGCCCATTTTGTTTTAAGTTTCGTTGCAACAGCAACAGGGAACAATCAGTGGTAAATATAAGTGACATCACAAATAGGCTGACGCATTGCGACATCATACCAAGGTGCTGCTGCACTGCAGTGGTGCCTTGGCATTACGTCTTGCAGCAATGACGTCATGCATACTGAGTCACTGATGTGCACAGAGAGACAGACAGACAGAAAAAGCAATTACTTCATCTCCACCAGTGTTCACTACGCTCACCTTGGTGGAGATAAAAATGTAGGCTTTTACAACCCTGACTAATTTATCACACAGTCGTTGTTTTAGGTAACACAAGCATGTATACCCAGTAATATGTACCGATACAGAACTTGCTGGGCATATAGACTCATCAGCACTCATTACTATCATAAGACAGACATGGTTAGTTGCTGAACTGTTCGCTAGTAACAACAACAAGCTGGTATAACAAGACTAGCCTTATAACAGCAATACGGAGATAGAGCTTCCTTTATAAAAATTTGTCAAATACCTCAGAAGTAGAAGTGAACTAAATAGGTGATTAAATATCTTGATTAGCTGTGCATCACACATTAGAACTGGCAACTGCTTGCTACAGTCTATCACTCATCATAAAACCAGGGACAGCAAGAAAGTTGTATCAACAGCTAAAATTGCCATATGAATAACTGCTGCTGCACATAGAAACTACAGACGCAACGTGGCAAAAATTATATAATTTAAAAAATAATGTCGTTCTGTGTATGCAAAAACACTAATACCGTCTTTCTGACTCATAGCCGAATACTACTGGAGGCAGTTCATGTGTACACAGACGTTTTCGAAGCAAAGACTTAGCAGTTGTAACATTCGCAGACATATCAGCTGATTCCAAATCCTATATCACAAACAATGCTTGTAACACATCAAGAAATGATGACTGATGAGCAATGTTCAATATAAACAAAATATATCGGCTGAATTTCAATAGAAGTGGGGCCAAATAATGGGTGAAAATATATGATAAGTTGGCAGATTTTGCAGGGCAGATCACATTATTTCACACGGCAACTACTCATCTGGCAGCCGTACAAATACCCTGTTGGCCAATTTTCCAGTGAAAACAAAAACGAGGCCAAAGCAAAGCCCTGTTTTCGATCTGCCATATCATAGCTCTAAGTCCATTCAATAAAAATTGCTAGGCAGTGGCACAGGTGGCAATGGCTGTACAATAGCTTTAGGTGTACCATCACAGAGACAGCGCCTTAGCCGGTACCATACGTAGGGCTGCTGTGGGTACCCAGATACTCGACAGGTACCCGAGTAACAGTGTAAGGTTGTGCAATGTGCCCACCAATATTTTATAGCAAAGCTGGCATAGGATAGTAATAAGTAGATTTTATTATGCGTTTTATTGCTTGCTTGCTTTCCTGGGCATCAACCACAACGCTGAAACATTGCCAGAATTAAATGTTTACAGAACTGAGAATCCGTGCATCACTAACTCCAATGGCAGTTTCAAGTTATGCTTTGAAGTGAAGAGATGTGAGGAGCCATTTGATAGGCTCAATAATGTTGATTTTTGAGTGAGAAACGAAATATTTCTCACGTGAGAATAAGTGTTGAGATACTGAAAACCACGAAGGTGGTCGTAGTCCGACAGAGGGGCTACGTGGAACGTTGAAAGTGCTGATTGAATCGAATCTGAGTAGCTTTGTCGTAGCTCACGTAAATAATATGGCATGATACACATGAAAATATTTGGACAGTATTTCACATGTATGTAGAGTTGTAGACCCAAACTGAACTATAACTATTACTTTTGGTAACAGCCTTCTGTATAAAAATCACATTTCAAAGTTGTCGTAACTTTTGTGGTAACTTTGTCGTACGATTTTTTTGTAAATCAGGCCCCTGGGTAACAAATTAAGCCTAATCCCGAAACGGGATCCCGGGATTCCGGAATTGGGAATTCAATTCCGGGATTGCAATCACTAATAAATACTAATAAATACTAAACCCGCCTCAAAATTCAAAGGAAGTAGTAAACAACATATGCGGAGAAAAGTAGACTTTGAATGAATCTGAAAATTCTGAAGTTTCGTGAGGTGCAGTTCATGAATAATGTATGACCGTAAACGGTAAATCGTAAAAACTTACTACAAATAAAATGTTTTTAATTAAAGTATATAATATACGTTTTATTAACATTATTATTAATATACAATTTTACTAAATAAATAAGTTTTGTTTCTTGGTAGTACGCCGAGTCGCCACGCCACCGTCCACAACGCTGTGTGTCCTGCGGTTTTCAGGCATACCGCTGTGTGCGACTGTGCGAGCGATACAAAAAATTTCTGTTTCCTTGACTTATTTATTTATTTATTTGTATGATAGTCCGGTTGTTTACGGTCTAGTCCGTCAGAATCTTAAAAGTTACTATTACTACGGGAAAAAATCTTGACAAGCTGAAGGTTTTTATACATTATTAGAGACAGTGTAGGTATTGCACATACAAATTCTTCACAAAATTCATTGCACGAATGTAGAGTTATAAAGCAATTTACTGTGGTGAGCGATATTACAGGAAATTAGCGTCGCGTTGAACTACAGCAGCTTTTGACTGAGCATATTGCTATATAATAAAATGTTTATAGAATGCTACTGTATCGTGTATTGTTGTCGTCTTTTGTAAGTGTCATGTGATTGTTCTGTTTATTCTGTGATCATCTGGAGCTGCATACAAGTGGAATTAGGTAATTTTCAACATTTACAATAACTTATTATATTTTACTGGATTTACTGCAGTGAAGTGTTGCCAAGAAGTGCCCGGAAATAATTTTGGACAAGCGTTTCTTGGTAATATTTGATTGTTAATCGATAACTTCGATGTTAGACATTAATGACACCCTAATTTTGAAACAACGCCGAAAGTTTGGTCGTACTAAAGAGTGCATGCAGTGCGATCAGTGCGCGCAGCCCGTTACTACAGCCATTCCCATTTTGTGCCACTGTCCTTAACCGGCCGCCCGCACTGTATATGTAAGCAGCAGTGCTGGCTGATCGCACTGTCGACTGCTTCCCGGCGTGCGACGTGCTGCGTGCGTGCGTGTGTGCTGTGTGCCTTTCATCCGGCTGTGCACGCACGGTGCACGCTGGCAGCCACCTGCAGATAACGGCTGCGCGCACTGATCACACTGTGCGCACTCTTTAGTATGACCCCTGAAAGTTAAATGAGATATTTGGCGGTCAAATGTAGGTGAGCGATAATATCGGATATTTGATTTTCTCATCAAATTGGCATATTCAACGATGTTAATCATATGTTTGAATGAATTTCGAGATATATTGGGTGTATATTGCTAATTACTGACTTTTATTGCTCGTATTGATTCTACTAGTGTTACATTGTGTTTCTTCCACTGTGGGGCAGCAGTTACTACCGTATTCCATGTTTTTAGTTATCTAACGCACCTGTTCTGTAAGTTCTGTTAATCCTGTAAATTTCATGATCCTAGTTGCAGTGGTAGTGAAGTTATTGACTGTTAAAACTTGCCAAAAGTTAAGACACAAATTTCAGAGTTCAAAAATGACTATGGTGGCCTCATTCAAACATCCATAACTCAAAAAGTACTTGGAATATTGGAGTAAAATTTTGCACACTGCCTACTGGCACAGTTACAAGTATACCATTAAATTTTCATGCAATTTGGAGATGGTCACCCGGAAAAGTTGTGGTCAATTGGCCCATTTCAAATGGAATGACCCTTTAAGTGACCATGTGATTTTACCCTGGATGGCATTGATGCTAGGCTATGTTTAGGGTTAGGGTCAGGGTTAAGGTTAGGGCATGGGTAAAATGCATACTTACGGACTGACCAAGGGGTAAACTGCAGACCAAACCTGCGGACCAGGTCTGCAGTTTACCCATTGGTCGGTACGCAGGTCCGCATTATCTATGTAAGTCTTTCTGCCCTGTTGCTGACGTTCATATTCATAGCTTTATATTGGAAGCCAATTTCAGAACTACGGAGCGTCACCTGCCATATATGGCACCAGTGATCTGTGCCACACCTGCAATGCTACGGTCCCACCACATGTAGGGAAAGGACATGGGAAGAACAGCCACAGCACTTTCAAGCAGATCACCTGGATCGAGTGCAAGAACTGTATCATTGCTGCTGTGCAGGATACCAGTGCGGAGCATTCATTTGCGAACTCTGTTAACAATTTTTTCACTGACATCTTATGTTTCACTTGCTTAACTGCTAGTTCATTTTGAAGCTATTATGAAAAGTATTTCTATTTTTAGGCCTGCTGTTTCGTAACATTTTATTACCTTATTGCATTCAATGAGTGATTGAATTGTAGGGGCTACGTTTATGTTAGTGGTGGCCAATGCAGTTTGATGATAAACAGACAACAGATGATCAACGACACCAGCTCAGTAATAGTAGATTCATTCACTGCTGTGATGCCGGTCGGATAAAACCTACCCATTAAACGGATGGTTGCGCTCCCATTTCTACTTAAGACATTTATGCCCGGTTTTTGAAATGAGGAGTAAACCAGGGGTAACTCTGCAAGTTAACCCGCGTCATTGGAGGGTTATCTCAGGGGTAAACTAGGGGCAAAACTCGAGACAAGCAAAATGGCTCAGTTCGACTACTTTGACAATGATTCGTTAATCTATTTGGCTGTCTAGTAATGTTGATGGCAAATTGCAGACTTTGGCCGGTTGCTATGTATGGCTGGCAACGAATCGTCTATCTACGAATCGTCTACCTAATTTACCCTACTAAACTAGTCGGTAATGGTTTTGACGACAAACGCCAAAATTGACGTTTTAAGATAATATATTGTAATAAACACACAATAATACGCAGTAACAGTTAGCCTAAACAACTATCATTACATTTCTGCAAAGTAGGCTTATCATAAATTACATTAAGTGGAACTTTTTTCACACTTACAACTGCCTGCACTGCAGTGCAGAGGCCTGAAACATGAACGCTATAGTAAGCTTATACACATTACGGCACATCTCTCATTAGGAGGCGTTCGATTGTGCGGGGTCCACATTTTAGTAATCCACAGACGACCGCAGTTTACCCACTGGTCCGCACTGGCGGTTTGCAAGTTTTGGTCCGCATTTTACCCGTTAGTCGGTCTGCAAGTCTGCACGTCCGCACTTTGCTGCAGCCCTTAATGTTTGGGTTAGTGTTGACAATAATAATTTGAGTGCAGGTGAATTAATGGACAAGTACCATTCTGCCGCTCCAGCAATTGGATGGCACTTAGCACAGCAGATTTTCTGCTGTTGTAGCATTGTGCGTAATTATTACTTGATATGTGAGAATCATGAGATATGAGGCGCATCTGTAACGTAGTGGCTACGAGCGGCTTGATGCTGCTATGCTACTAGACACTTGGCTACAGCAAGACAGCGACGAGTCACTGTGAGCATATTGTAGTGCAGAATGTAGAACTTTTACGTTATGTTACAGTTTAGGCCAAAATCTGGGATTTTGAATGTATCAATTTTTGGATGAAATTTGAAAATTCACTGATTTGAATGTGTCACTGTACAGTATAAAATAACATTAATGCAAAATCGTTTTTTTATTACTATTTTTAGTCGAAACTCGCCTATTACAAGCAGTAACAGCCATCTTTAGTAGACAAATATGACGTCACGTTCGTCTGCGCTAGCTGCTAATGTAGATTGTTGTGTGACGAAAAATTATAGCGGCTCGCAGTGTATCGCAGCCGAAATCTCGTAGCTGCTACATTGCCAGATGCACCTATGAACACAGCTTATCTCTACGCTACTACGGTAACTGGAACTTTCGTTCCCACGTACTTTCCCTCCTCTGAGCAAAAATGAGGTGGAACTTTCGCTCCTCACTAAGAGTTAACATTATAGGCCTACACACTTAATGCTTAATAGAAGCAGCTGAAATCAAAGGACGCCAGTATGTGGTGTTAATGCTCAACATCCAAAACAAGAAAGCACAGCTGTCACTAGGGAAGACGAAAGCCTAAAAATGGGTTCAGGGTTTAGGGAAGAGACAAGAGTTTAAAATAATGGTAAGAACTTGACGACAAATATAATTTCAGGAAAAATTTATAAAAAATATAATTTGAGAAAGTGTTTAGGAAACTTAATATATTTAAGATAAAATAATTAATAAATAAATTAGCTAAAACCTGCCATTTTTTACTACAATGAAGCTGTACAAAGATACGAACAAGCCATAACGCCTTAACCTCCTTGGCGGTACGATTCTAGAGGGAATTTCTGTTCGAAAACAGTACAATGGCCAGACAACTTCAGGCTTCAATCTATAGCTGACAGCGACCAGAGCATGCTGTGTCTGCAACTGATGTTGATTGATATATTTGCTAATGACACCTCTAGTGACTTGCAGACAGACGCCGTCACACTGAGCGAGTCGACGGACCGTTGCGCCGTTCGATGCTCAGCGTAACAAAATAAATTGCCACCTGCTGCTGGATCATCTCTGTTTTAAAACTTTAGAATTACGCTTTTATGCTTTTATGTTGTCGTGTGTTGTCATAGTCTTTGATTATATTTTTTTGTATTTTAAAATTACATTTATTGTCATTTATATTTTCTTAGTAGGCCTGCTTGCGAGAGTCACTGTAATTGCATGTTCAGTGTCTCGTGCCAGAGTCACTTTTAATCGATCGAGTGATGACAATTCATCTGACGATAAGTTCTCCGACTCATCAGCACCATTGCTTCTAAAATAAACCGTTTCATCATCTGACTTGTCATCTAACCTAAGTTTTCTAATCTGCGTTTCGCATTCGACATGCTCACAATGTAACAACTAGGACTGCGACTAAAGAATGTGGGAAATCATTTTGTGACACCCACAGACACCAGCATGTGTGACTACATCATGGGACGCTGGCGGCGTCTAACACCCGATAAAGCGGTCATTAGCAGCGGCACCCGCAGCGCTATGTATGAACTGCTGCACTCACCCTTTGCATGACAGCGACTTCTCTGCAAGTCAACTGTGCCCAAGAGAACCCGGGCTTACCGTTTTTAATGCAACAACTCTGTCCCGGGGTATCTCAGAGATACCGCTAAGGAGGTTAATGCCATAAGTTTATCAATTAAATAATTTGTGTTGGGTAACGAAACTACATTACTTAGGCTCTGGGAGTGAAAGTTCCACGTCACTTCGCTCTCGGGAACTTTCAGAAAGTTCCAGGGGGCGAAAGTTCTATCTATGGATCCTGGGAGTGAAAGTACGTCGGAACAAAAGTTTCATAATTCGCTACCACATAGTACACATCATCACATGTGGTAGCACTAAATACCAAAAACTACGGAAAACATTTTCGGAAGTTGTTGGTATTGACATCATAGCCTATTATTAAAGCCTTTGAATCATATGATACAGATCTGAGCCATGTATAACAAGGCTATACCCATCACATGATGTGATAATAATGTGGACTGTGTGGTAGCCTAGTGATAAGCTGTGTTTATGTCTCAGGTCAGAGTTGTATATAGTATGACTAACTTAGACGCAGTTGTCTGTGTCTACTGTAGTGATGTGATATGATTTGGGAGACAGGATTCTTCAACTTGTTGATGTTTGACTATTTTCTGAAGAAAAGGGATATGGTGAGGCTTAGGTTTAGAGCCAACCATAGGATTTAGCAGGGAAAGTTTTCCGATTAAATGGTTAAATGCTATAGCTCTTCATAGCAGACTCATCTCATAGCTACAGAGTGTCATCTGCCGTATGGGATCACACAGTGTTTACCTGTCGGCTGACACAGGTGAACGTGTCCCGCCTTACCTGGGCACACTGTGACACTTGCATAATTGCGCTATATAAATATCCATACTGAACTGAACTGAACTTAACCCCAGACAGATAGGCCATTACTCGATTTACCTACCTTGGAGGGATGGAATTGGAAGGCTGAGTTGACCTAGGCAGCTGGTTACATACTGAGATGGTTTACCTGCCCGCAAGTTCTAATTCAGCCTAGCGTAGCGTAACTTTGTTGATTGGATGAAACGCGTTACCGCTACGCCATGCCACCAACCGATAGCACCCATGTTATTCGTTCGTTTGTGTTCTATAATTATGTATTCATTCACCTGTAAGATGTTACCTAATATTGATGATTGAGTGCTGTCTGTGTGTCTGCTTGTCTGTTTCAGCCTCATCATGGATGACAACAGTCAAAATATGTTCTTAGGTGTGGATTGCGTGACTTGTGCTAATTGCAGTTTGCTGCAGCAGGTAATTGCTACTATCATTTTGTATCTCCAACAGTACGGTATGTAAATATTTATTCATTTATTTAATAAACCAAGCACATAACAAATGTACACGGTGTTTCATAAAAAGGCACCCTTTTTGTTTCTTTTATAACTCAGTCGAATAGTGATCAATTTGCATGAAATTTTTACCAGATGTAGCTGAAGAAATACAAATTCAAATTATTTCAACAAAATGTGGTTGTTAGTTAAATATTCTTTGCTAGTCATAATGTAATGCGGACGTCATAATGTCCTGTGAGTACAAACTGGCTTGTCTCATCTGGTTCTGTCAGTAGTTACCCTGCTTCGATGGTGAACTTTATCTGGATTACTGATGAAAAATGTTTATCATGTCAGCATTTAGGAACATGGAGGCATAAAATCAGGTGTCTTGCAATCCAAAAACTCATCCATCTCGTAAGCGGAGTGTGCTGGTGAATTTTGTGTAAATTGATCATCATTTGACTAAATTATGAAAGAAAGAAAAATGGTGCCTTTTTTTATGAAACACCGTGTATATGCAGAATTAACTCAACTAATACCAGTACCAATGACATTGAAATAAAATCCAGAAAAAGTAAAAAAATAAAGAAAAAGTTTACTAGAGAGATGGTGAACTGAAAGTTCAAATTACCATACTACAGATACAATTTGTGTAAAAGATTTGTTGTATTGTTATCAGATTTTTTCACTAAATATGTTGCTGCTGAACATATTTTTATATATGTGTGTGTGTGTGTGCACTTATGTGTAGAAGATAGACAATTATGTACAGAATTGTCAGTTTTTAAAGAGAAAGATGCTGGACACAAAGTATGCAAATTTTTCTGCCTGTATCACATCACTTGTTGCAGTCATTATTATAATTTTAGTACTGGTAGTATTGTAGTACTGGTTGCATTAATTTAATGTTTGGCTTGAATCTTGGACAAAAGGCCACCATTCCACCAAGCTGGTTTTTTTGCTATGCCATACTGTTGAATCTATAATTTTCAAGGCTTTTACGCGAAAACGTTGTATCTGAGTTTTTCGCATGCGCCATTAAGCCCATGACAATAAAACAGCATCTTTTGATGACTTGCTTCACTGAGTACAGAAAAATAAAACAAAATGGGCTTAGTAAACTACAGCAACGAAAAATGTCACTTGATCTCATAGTACATTGTGTGGTGACTTAAGTTGTAATTGCAAAAGGATGTGGATAGATATAGTGGATCCCACTCTGGCTCATCCCAACTTGTCCATACCTGTTGTACTCTCTGTAGAAACTTGTTTTTATTCAATGTGTGTGTGCCTGTGTGTGTGTTGAACTGCTGATGTAACTGTTCTGTTTGTGTTGTTTCAGTGAGGTGCTGAAGCTGTCAGAAAATCTACGAGCTCATATCCTTGCATTTCATGGTCTTGCTAAATATCTGCTACGAATATTAAATAGTATATGATAGTAATTATTAGTAGGGACACAGTTTTGGGCAGTAGTCTAATTACATTATCAAGACGACGATCGTACTAATTATTTGTCATTTCTTAACTTTTGCAAAATTTTGCTAAATTCCATGGCAGTATCATAATTCTGCGGAAAAGAGCAAATTTCGCCTCTTGGTTCGAAATTCCGCTGCTCGTGGAAAACTGTGGGCTCTACTAATTACAACTGTTGTGAAATGTGGCTTGTTGTGTGGAAGGTGAACATATATGTAATATGCTATGATATTAGTACAGCTAGTCATCTACTCACAATATAATTGACATTGTGCTATTTCTCTTATGCAACACTGCGATAACTTGAAATGATGCTAATATTTTGTGACATTAATTGTAATAATCATTGTATTAACAGTAAATGATGAAGTGTTTGTAGTTCATATTCCTTAACGTTTCAGCACAGAACAAATCACTTGTATTAGAAGTGAAAGAAAAACAAAGGTTTTACTTTATAATTAATTGTATTTTGTTTTACTGTTCAATAATATACTTATTTATGACTTGTTCTCTGCTTTTTCAGTTCACATAAGAGTTTATTTTTTGTAATAGTTTGAACATAACGACAACGGTTAGTTCTCTAATGTCTACCTACCCTAGGTCGACACTGCACGTTCTGCGTATTTTAATGCGTTGGAGTTTTGGCCATGTGACTTTGCTACAAGAGGAATGTGAGCCCCCTAAATTGTTTCCCCAATCGGACTTAGGGCGCCAGGCGGACTCACGTTGGTTTTGCCCCAAATTTTTAGTTATTTCTCATTTAAACTGTTATATTGTGTTATTCACATATGTGGATTCAAGTAAGCAGCATTGGTTTAGTAATAACAAAAAAAATTCAATTAAAATCACGGCATCTGCTTGTTCACTGTGACTGATGAAAGAATTGGAGGTCAGCAGAGTGCCAAAATCACCAGAGTCAGAGATTAACGACTCTGGTGATTTT
>Ga0209671_1007177_pt1 | contig 11533 bp, 12 predicted proteins | sample WorMetHERISLAND2_2_FD_187401 | JGI IMG/M metagenome (GOLD analysis project Ga0209671, IMG submission 187401) | Marine gutless worms symbiont microbial communities from Max Planck institute for Marine Microbiology, Germany - Olavius geniculatus... | ecosystem: Host-associated > Annelida >...
CACCAGTTATTTTTCTTAAAACAATTTACAAAAACACGTTTCAAAAATCACATTTAAGAAAAACAAGTTAGAGACAAAAATCTTAACAAAGAAAGCAACAGATGAAAAATCTGAATAGCATCTTTTGACAGACTTACACATAACTTCAGAAAAATTTTTAAGCAGACAAACACACATTACCATGACTTTTCTACACGGCATTTCATAAAAAAGGGACCCATTTTTGTTTTTTTTCATAATTCACTCAAATGATGATCGATTTACACAAAATTTTTACCAGTTGTAGCTAAAAATACTAATTCAAAATATTTAAACTAAATATGGCAGTTGATTAAATATTCTTTGCTAGTCGTGACGTAATGCTGATGTCATAATTTGTCGTGAGTACAAGCTTGCTTGCTTCAACTAGTGCTGTCAGTTGCTACCCTGTTTCGATGGTGAACTTAATCTAATTTGCTAATAAAAATGTTTATCGTGTCATTGGACATGAAATCAGGCATCTCGCGATCCAAAAACTCAACCATCTCGTAAGCTCGGTGCGCTAGTGCACTGTCTTGCTCGAACATGTGAAAGTCCAACTATCCCCACAGACATGTAAATGCGATTGCTTTGCACATTTTTTTGTGGCTGCAAGTGTAAAACTTCAAAAATTTGTCATCAACGAACCAGATTTTTCACCATCGAAGCAGGGTAGCAACTGACAGCACCAGTTGACACTAGCAAGCTTGTACCCGCGACATATTATGACGCCAGCGTTATGTCACGCCTAGCAAAGAATATTTAATCAACTGCCATATTTTGTTAAAATATTTTGAATTAGTATTTCTTCAGCTTCAACTGGTAAAAATTTCATGTAAGTTACTCATCATTTGAGTGAATTATAAAAGAAAGAAAAAGGAGTCCTTTTTTAATGAAACACCGTGTAAATAATTTCTCCATTGTGCCAACTGTCAACACACATTTTATTCACGACATGTATAAAACAAACTTTAAAAAATGTACTGCAGAATCTGTAAACAGCAAAATGAGTGAACTTACACCGGGCAATGTTCGAGTACCATGTAAAGCCGTCTGGGCAGTCATAGCATCTTTCCTTTTAAAGAATGTCACAAAAGCACAACCTACCGGACACAATACAATACTGCAAAAACAGCTAGAAATTTCCACTCCTATTTCTGGTTCCAAAATGCCAGTTTAGTCTGAGTAAAGATAACAAATTTCACAATCCAGAACAGAAGCCGTAAAAACTGATTAAAAAGATAATGTAGCAAAGTACTGGCTATATCTTGCATTGTGTCAGAGATATTGTGGGTCTTCTGTTAAAAACAACCAACTTGCCCCAGGTGCCCCTATTCTAGCCAAAATAATGTGCTTCGAACAATACCACTGGTGCTTTGATGTGCAATGACCCTAAGCTAAACAAGAAGCCCAGCTGTTGACAGGACAGCCAACCGTACTGGTTGTCAGTGATCTTCAAAGTCATCCAAGGTCAATGATTTCCACTTCCTATTAGTGATTAATAGTAACCTACGCTGTATCGCCAGTTTCCCATTGAAAAATGCACATTATTTCTACCCCTCCACCCTTTCATTCACCCCCCCACTTTGAAAATGTTCCCCTTGGAGCAGATGGTGATATGCTGCATGCCCGTCTTTAAGACACATAGCTAATTATTCGTGTAGAAAGTTTTCCCCTACACCCTACCCGTTAGCCACAGTACATCCATTACAGATGGATGGACGGACAGACAGACAACAACCATGATGATAGCTCGACCACTAAGTATGGTAGGCTAATTTGGCTAAAAAATCACGTATTTACTTCCCAAGTGACCCAACCAATGTGGCCACATACATTAATGCTACAGAGAAACTAGACAACAGAGAGATAACTTTACCCTGGCAAAATCACACTTTGCACGGAAAAAATTTGCTACAACAATATTCGAAGTGAGTGAGTGAGTACTGTAGTTTCTTAATGGCAGATCAGCAAAAATAACCATTAGGTGCCATACATGGTTAAAAGCAGTACAGGTATTAAGAGCAAAGTTAAAATACTTGTTAAAATCAATTCAAAGAAAGATATACAAAACAAAGCATAACCAATCACAAAAAAGCCCATCATTCTGCCTGCCCTGCATACTAGCTTGGTGGACGTGATTTTGATGCCTTTTAACGATCGATCTTGAGAGTTTTTTCAGCACAGAGAGAACAACTAGTACTAGTTTTACAGATCATTAGCACCACATGGTCATTATAACCCAAATACACCTGTAGAACTTGTTCTATGCTGCTATAAAACGTGTGGCATGTCCTGTCAACTGAAAAACACTTCGTTGCAAACTGTCATCTGAATGAATGAATGAATATGTCAATTTGTATAGCACCCAATTAAGAGACCTCAAGAGCGCTCGCAGCCAAATAAATGCGTTTTGAGTTTTTTCGCAAATTTATCTCTGGACAGTGATAAAGTCTGCAGGTCGACGGGGAGGCTGTTCCATGTTGCTGGGCCAGCCACGGCAAAGTCCCTCCGACCGATCGTGTCCTTGTGCGTGGCACGACGTGTGCCCCGCTGTTAGCCAACTGCAGCTGCCACCTGCCGACGACAGACGAGACCGGGGTGCACACATCTGCCAAGTATGATGGCGGCAAACCATGGAGGCACTTAAAGGTGATCATCACTAGCTTGAAAGTGATTCGCTGGCGGACCGGAAGCCAGTGAAGTTGATGCAGCACTAGAGTGACGCGGTCAAACTTCCTAGTTCCGGTCACAACATGTGCTGCTGCATTCAGGACAGTCTGCAGTTTCGTCAGCAGGCCTTCACCGATCCCGTACAGCAGACTGTTGCAGTAATCAAGACGGCTGCTGACGAATGCATGCACCAGTGTCTTCGCAGCCTCCAAAGTCAGAGAAAATCTGACTATCCATAGCTGGCGTAGTTGAAACAGGCACGATCGGCGTAACGCGGCAACATGGTCAGCCATAGTAAGCTGGCCGTCGATGTTGATGCCCAGGTCGAGCACTGCGGACGACGGCTAGACGAGGGCAGACGGTAGTGCTAGCTCGGTAGTGATCAGCTTGGCAAGCTGCTGTCGTGTTCCAAGCCACACGAGCTGTGTTTCATCGGCGTTCATTTTCAGCCTGTTGCTATGCACATGAAATAATGACAACGATGACGTTAGAAAATAGCATGCACAGAGACATTTTTACCTCTGTGCATGCCGGTAGCTCGATCTCTGATAATGCCGGCCTGATAAACCGGACCATACTCTTCCATCATTTGTTTCAGCTCGTGCTCCTCCATCGTGCGTGGGATTTGACCCACAAACATCTTCACCGAGTCCGGATCTGGCAGAGACATTCTGCAGAATGACGTCTGAACAAACTCTGTCCACCAGGATAAATCTGTCATAAAGATCACAGAACACACAATGTCATGTTTTTTGACTTTCTGGAAAGGTTCGGTGATTTGTTGCGGTATACATGTGGACCTTTCAGGAACAGTCGTAAAAAACGCGAGAAACTAGAGACAAGTGTAGCCACGCCCACAAATCAAATTGCCTATAGCGACTATACAAGTGCTTTCTGCCCAACAAAATAATCTTCAAAAACCAAAAGTGCCAGCTAACAAGCCGACAAATGCATACACCTGCACGATTATCTTTACTCAGAGTAAAATGTAGAAAACTAAATTAATCTGTACATAACTACATAATACCATAATCTGGCGCGAAACAGTCAAACTGTAAACAATGCGTTTAATTGGCTGATGCGGTGTGACTCAATCACCCTCCAGTGCTGCACTAGCTTTACACATTTCTGACCCGAAATGTTTTTGGATCAACACGGGCCTTACCGGAACGATTAAAAACACGAAACTTTTGTTCTGGAAACAATAAAAAATGACTTGGAGCAGCCCAGACCTGCCCAGGGCTGGTCAGACCTTCAAAAAACACAACCAATACAGTGAACAACATTTGAGTTCTCTGACATGCATGCACATTGCACAACTATTACACATTTGCATAGATTGATTTATATCAAACTAAAACCAAAATACGAACATACACATTAGTCCGGATATACAGAAAACGCTCACTGCAATTCTAGTTTCTTTTCACTTCTTTGCCTCATTATTACATTAGTCGCTGAAGTGATTTGTTTAGACAGACCGTCTATCGATGTTAAGAACCATGTATGATGAAGAAGAAGATGATGACAATAATGTCATTTAGACTGAGTGTAAATACCCACACGATTGCCTCCACTATCCGCTGTGTTTGTGCTAATCACTGTCTATTTGTCATTAATTTTCTCTGCCGGGAAAGTAATTTAATCCCATTCTACACACAACAAACAAATTTTACGTGTTTCACATAAACAAAATGATATTAGTATACACCGAAATGGCCCGAAAAAAACAATTACAATTAGGTTTTTTTTACACCGAATAATCACTTTAAAATATAACACAACATATCACTAAATGTTTATAAATCGTAATAATATAATTATTTATAGCAATGCAATTTTGGATAGTTTATTGGAGCCGCTCAACGTTTTTACTTACTTGCTCCCAGCCAAATCGTAAATATTCTATGTTGCCTCTGTCAGTTGTAAATAAGTTGTAATAATTTCATTTTATTCGGATGATTTGTTTTCTGATTGTGTTCAACGTATGTTTATGTCTGTTTGTAAACCTCTCAAGTGTTTTTTAGTGTAAAACTGCCGAAATTGTTTTAATTTTTAAGTGTTTTGATGTCAGGCAGTTTAGTACTTAGTCTGTTACTTCTTATCTGACAGACAGCAAAGCAAACAATTAGATGAGATTATTACGCTCTTCTGTCAGTCAGTTACTTGCAATTCCACGGCATAACTTTTACTTTGGTTTTTGTTCTTTTCGTGTCTCTGCACCGAAAATTTGGAACTCCTTATCTCCTCAAATTCGTCAATGTCAAACCTTGGCTACCTTCAGACGTCACTTAAAGACCCACTACTTTCAGTCAACCTTTTCTGCCACCTGATTCTTTCTGAGACTTTGGCGCTTTATAAATCATTTACTTACTTACTTATATTGCTGTTGTGAACTATTTTGCTTTGTGGTGAACTACTGTTTTGTATTGTGTTGCAGAATTTTTCTTCAATTGGTGCCAATTCATACAGCTTTGAAGCCGTGACATTGTGTTGCATCAACAGCTTGCATGAGTCATACATACACTGTATTGTTGTTGTTGACTAGTTAAATATTTTACCATCGCCACAGCCATGTTCTGTTTATAATATCCGTGGCTGGTTGTGACAATGGCACGAAAGTATGCCTTGGACGCGTCACCGGTTCGAACATTCAACGTAGCAGTGGTCGGATTGTCGGGCACGGAAAGGGAGAAGGGTGTTGTCGGAGTCGGAAAATCATGTCTCATAAATCGCTTTGTGCGCCCAGGTGCAGACGACTACAACACAGATCATATCTCAATATTAAGCCAAAGCGACTTTGCCAGTCGTGTCGTCAACAATGACCACTTCCTGTACTGGGGAGAGACAGTCCGCACCAACGATGACGGAACTGATTACCGATTTCATATTATTGAACAGACGGAGTTTTCAGATGACTCATCATTTCAGTCATTTCGGATTGGGAAGACAGAGCCGTATTTCAAGCGATGTGCGGCCATACGGCTTCAGTCGGCTGAAAAGCTGGCATATATCTGCAAGAACCAACTGGGTGAGTTATTATTTCTTCAGCTGTGAGTGTAACATATGTTTGCTGGAGAACTGCGGTGAAATTTTTTAGTTTTTTTGCCGAGCTTTCAGCCAATTACTAGAAATGCACTGCATTTGTGATCCTAGTATCTGCAGGTTCAGAACTATGGTATTTGTAGAAAATCAAGCTTTGGCAAAATTTTTGGTCAGATTTACAGATTAGGCCAGATGTAGGTGTGTAAGAAATGCATATTGACTTCTTGCTACTAAGGGAACTCAACTTTGACAGATGTAGAAATTTTTTAATGGGTCTTGATGTACTGGACTGATGCACATGACATGTGTGTCAAGATTTACGTATTTTAGTTTAATTCGTACCTAGAGTTAGAACGATACCAAAAAAGTTAAATAAAATGAAAATTGTCAATCTTGGATGACCACCTTGGATGACCTTGAAGATCACTGACAACCAGTTCGGTCGGCTATCTTAGCGACAGCTGGGTTTTTTTTTTTGAAACGTATATATGATGACGGTGTTGCTCGGTAGTTTAACGGTCACGTGCCGGACTTGTAATCCTGAGGTAACTCAACGAGATGCAGGTTCGACTCCGCACCAGGACACTGCCGGGTAACGCAAGTTGTTCACACACGTGCCTCTGTCACCAAGCAGTATAATTTGGTACCGTCTTCACCGCTGGGATGTAAACAGGCACACTGCGTGATACACTGGCCCCATATCCGTGGTCTCGCAGTGTGAAATCTGGTGTCTGGCTGAGGGCCTTAGGAAACGGACATCAGCACCGCCCTATGGGCCGTAAGGCTCGGGAAGGACTTTTTGTTTTTTTACGCTGATACCAATGCCCAATGCCAATACTGATATCGGCTTTCTGCCACGTTTTCTGCTAGAGCTAGACACGAGAAGTGAAGTGTGTTGTGCTAACCGTGCTAGTCAAATGGTGCTAACTAAGCATTAGGATCCATTTTGTCTGCTTTGCCAGCATCTGCACTCAGCCCACCACTTAAGGGTGCAGTGTCCTTTTAGCCTTTCAGCCTGTGGTCATGCTGTACCAGGAATGAGAGACAGCCATGTTTGATTCTTACTACAGGGCCGTGGCAGTGGCAGTAGCAATGTGGTGCATCATGCAGCACAGGTGCATACAGTCTGCTTCACATGCTAGTGAGCCACTAATGACAACCACCAGAGAGCACAGTGGTTGGCTACAAGGGGGTGTGACTGTTCACTGATCAGTGATAAAATAATTACCCACGCCTCCTGGAAAGTCCTGGAAAATAAAAATCCTGTTAGTTGATGAATTCACTGGAGCTTCAAGTTAAACAACGTGCAGAACTGGCATACACATACTTACTGAAATATATTTTTAAAAATTTTTAAAATAATTTTTTGCCAATTTTTACTCATGAAAAACTTTGTGCATTGCACTACTTATAGCTCATTAGGCAGTATTGGTATTGGATACCACAGCCCAGAAAAGTATTGACCAGTACCCAATACAACCCAGTACTAGCAAATATTGGGCAGTACCCAATACCTCAATGCTTGTATTTTTCTAATGCTATTTGTGGCTCTTCAGTTGTGCCTGTTCATAACAGGCACATTTGATGACATTTCAGGGCTCCCAGTTGTCCTGAAATTCCCGAAATGTCACAGATGTCCTGAAATTGTCCTGAAATCAGCAATTATTCTGAAATTTTACTCATTTGGTCAGAATGTCTTGATATGGACCTTTGTTATGCTGTCGTTATGGCATTGCATTTATTTTTCTACTCTTGTTTACAAGTCATGACTATGTTTTTGTTGCTGACGTTGAGTGTCAAGTAATGTTTTCTCTTGTGACATTTTATTGTTTTATGTGTAACAGTGCCTTAGTAACATTTTTAGGACTGTAATACTAATCTGCTTCAATGAATAACATTTACGAGGACAGAAAAAACGTGCATTTTCTGTGTCTTGACCCTCGTGAAACCGACAAAAATGTCCGGAAATTGTCCTGAAATTTTGTAAACATTGGCCTTGAAATTTCACTTCTTGCTCCTGGGAGCCCTGACATTGTTTAAAGTTTGCTTTATAAATCCACAGCTTGTTTCATTTACCTGTTGACTAAGTATTCTGGCACAATGTTGTTTGATGTACAACACCAGGTCTTGAACATGAGTTCCAGCAGACTCTGCTACCTGATGGCCGTATATCCATCGATGGCTTCATCTGTGTATTCGATGTGAGCGAAGTCTCCCAGCGACCGGTGTTAAAACAGTCCGAATACGTCAGCTGCATACTGTCACAGCTCGCGAAAACCAAGAAGCCAATCGTCCTCGCCACGACAAAGAACGACGAACGCGTACAATCGTTTGTGGCGGAGGCGGAGCACCTGCCTTCTCGCAAGGAACTGCGTAGTTCCGGTCAGATTCCCATCGTGGAAACATCGGCCCACGTGAACGTTAATGTCGAGACAGCATTTATGACTCTGGCCCACCTCATTGAGAGAGCCAACTCCGGAGTGGGTGGAAAATCGAGGAAACCTGTGTTGTACTCGGATGCTCTGCGTGCCAGGCAGGAACTGCTGGATAATGCCACGTCCGCCTACAACAACTTGATCAGCTACCAGGTATCTCGTTGTTTTGTGTGTTACATGGCATTGTCCACTCTAGCTGCTGTTGAAGTATTTTTATGCATTGCTTTTTGAATAGCAATGTTTGTTTTGGTCTTTATGCTCTGCTTTGTACATTGCTGCGATATGATACGATGATTGATTTGCACAGGACAACTGACAGACAAGCTGGTCAATTTAATCTCTAGAACACATAAACTGAAAAGAATGGAAGAAGTTTTAAATGCAAATGAAATTAGAGAAACTGAAATAGACGCATTGTTATGTAATGCTGTGTTTGTGCTAAGTGCCATTTGTTAACTATGGTAGCCAGTTTTGGAGGGTTTTTCCTTTGCTGTGTTTGGCTCCATAAAAGTTGACTTTTCAATTATAGTGTTTTTGACAAATAAAATTATTGTATTTGCTGTTGGTTGTTAGCAGTTTAGTACACTGAATGATGAATACTATATGGAGTGCTAGCGCAAAGAGCGGAAAACTGGGCTCACTGTTGCATAATAATTTCCAAGTTTCTAGTTGGATTTACCAGAATGAAACCCCATGGTATCTGATTTTGTGAAGCCTTGACAAATATGTTTGTGAATTTTTTATTCGCATATGTGAATATACGATAGCCTTGACCTTGTATGACCTTGATTCATTGAAGCATCATATTGCACTATGGTAATGGAAAACTGGCCGTATCTCTGAAGTGGTGAGAGATGGGGTTTAGGTTACTATTAATCACTAATATTTTTGAAAGTGGCATACACCCTTACAGATGAAATGAAAATCATTGACTTTGGATAGCCTTCAAGGTCACTGACAACCAGTATGGTCAGCCCCACCCTAGCAACAGCTGGGCTTCTTGTTTGATTTGTGATCGTGTTGAAAGTATTGCTTTATTGACTGATTGACACAGGTTGTCGACTATCATGTTTCATGGCACTCGGCCTACCGACAGCTTGAAGTGCACTCGGACTTCATTCACTACGTCGAACTGTTTGGTCTGACCAAGGCCGAGCGCATGTACAAGCAGCATGTCAGTAGGCTAAGGGACGAGCACATTGCTAAGCTGCAGAGCATGCATCTGCACCGCCTTGAGGCCATTCTTCACAAACTACTGCCTGATCTTGCATCCGTAGCCGATAGGTCTGATATTTTTTGTATATATATATACTTTATTTTGCTTGCCTCAAGGTTAGCCAGCACAAATTGAAACCGATTAAGGCACAAAGACAACAAAAAATATAAGAAAGATTAAAATAGTAAAATAACCAGCTGGTAGGCGATGTGGCTTGTGCCTGCTAGCAATCACAGTTTTGTGGACAGAATGGGGACAGACAGACAGCAGATGCAGAGATGCAAATACCCACAGACATGCTGTCTGACAACAAGGGTCTCTTTTTGCAATACCATACAAGTGACATTGGATGAGGTCAGGTTTTTGTAAAATTATGATCGAAGGCCATGTGACCAACGGATTCGGCATATGTGCTCATCAGTATACAAATAGTGACTGGTGTCGAGGTCATTATTGAAAATTTTTTTGCCAAAGGTTCGTAAAATGTTTTCTCGAAGTTGAAGGCCCACGGAAACATTTTGTGAACCGAGGGCAAAAAAATTTTCAATGATGATCGATGATGCCAATCACTGTTTGTTTTGTTATACCTCAAAAACCAAAACAAAACATTTGAACAAAAATCATTTGAAGACTTCACTGTTACCTGAGCAAGCTGTCAGCATGAACTGTTGATCGGTAACAGTGCGTATTTGTCAACATCACGTGACGATTTGGACCAATCGCATGCAGGTATTTTGCGTTGAGGTATAACAATTATTCTCCATTATACTGTTACTTATTGCAGGAGTTGGTATGCAGTGGTGTCGTGGCTACAGAGACAGGATTTCTTCAGTCAGTATTTTCTCGTAATCCAGGATGGATTTTCTTGGACTGATCCGGCATATCTGGAGAGCAAGGACGACCGGATCCCTTCGGACTTACTCCAGTCACAGGATGCTGAGACTGTCTTCCGCAGTTACGTTCAAATCCTGCGCTTGGAACACCGCAAGATGGAGTACGATGTTTTCCCTGGTCTTTTTAGGCTGTCAGTATATGTAGTAATGGGAGGCCTTATGTTTTTGCTTTGTTTCTTTTGCTTTCTTTACTTTTCTTATCTTTTATTTACCACTTCTTTTCCAAAACTGGACTGCAGACCATGACCAAAATTGGAAAAAAGGCCGAGCCATACCCGGAAGGAATTGCAGCCATATTTCAGCGATATTCATTGAGCAGTTTTGGAGGGAGAAGTTATACACCGTGTCTGGAAAAAAAACATCCCAAACATTATCGATTGTCACTTGAAGAAGAGATACCCAATTACAATAATTTTTGGTACAAATATTTCTGGCACAGCTGGCCATCAAATGACTATTCAACATTCCACTTCACTTAGTGTCTGTTTCTGCACTACCCGTGGAAAGCAGAACCAACAAAATATGAGTTGACATGAACAGAAATATGTCAATAAGCATCTCCAACATTATCATTGTGACTTGAGAAAGAACTGACAGATTTTAATAATTTTTGATGCAAACATTTTTGACCCTACTTTCCATCAAATAACCATTCTAGTTCCCACACCACCGAATGTCGATTCTGCACTACCTGGGAAAACCCGAACAAGCGGAATTGAATAAAAATGCAATATTTTGCTGGTTAAATGTTTCTCCGGGTAGTGTAGAAGCAGACAGTGGGTATGGTGGAAAATTGGACAGCCATTTGATTGCCAGCTGTGTCGGAAATATGGGTGTCAAAAATTATTAAAATCTGATAATCCTTCTTCAAGTTATCATCGAAAATGCCCTGGATGTTTTTTTCTGGACACGGTGTAGGTTGTTATTATTGACTGGTGGCACACTGGATGCTATAAGCCGTGATTAAAGTCAGGCAGGTTGCAAACATGTCTGTCTTTGTCCTTTCATCCAAAATGCGTCGACAGCCATACTCTGTCAGTGTGCTTGTTAATATAATAATAATAATAATAATACAGGTACGATCTAGTTCCGGTGCGGTCGATTGACATTTTTCCTGAGTCGATTTTGTCGATTCGTTTTGGTTTTAGTGCATTTCGTTGTTTTTGTTGTTATTCTACTTTGTCGGAGACATTTGAGGATAGCTTTGGCTCGTTTGTTTCATCTATAAGTGATTTGTATCGTTTGTTTGAGCC
>Ga0209671_1007178_pt1 | contig 11532 bp, 9 predicted proteins | sample WorMetHERISLAND2_2_FD_187401 | JGI IMG/M metagenome (GOLD analysis project Ga0209671, IMG submission 187401) | Marine gutless worms symbiont microbial communities from Max Planck institute for Marine Microbiology, Germany - Olavius geniculatus... | ecosystem: Host-associated > Annelida >...
AAAAGTGGCAATTGTTGGGGGGATGCTTGCATTTGCGTCCCCCCAACCAAAATTTTTTGGGGGGACGCGTCCCCCCCGTCCCCCCTATAATCGCCGCCCCTGGTTCCAGCTTCAGTATGCTGATGACGCTGCTTTGCCAAGTCACACAGCTGCAGGGTTACAGCGAAGCCTCGATCGTATGTGTGAGGCATACCAACGTGCTGGGCTTGTTGTTAATGTAAAGAAGGTCTAAATACTTTCTCAGGTTCAACAACTTAGCACTGCCCAGCCCACGTTTACTGTCAGTAGCGCACCACTTGCCAACGTTCAGCAGTTTACCTACCTCGGCAGTATCCTAGCAAGTGACTGCGATATCACGCATGAGGTCAATCGGCGTATCCAACCCGCATCCACCGCCTTTGGTCGGCTCTCCCACCGTGTATTCTTCAATCACAATCTGAGCATTTCGACCAACGTGGCAGTCTACAACGCCATGTGTGTTTCCGTTCTTCTTTTTGGCTGTGAAACTTGGACATTGTATCGACGCCACCTCAGAGCTCTGGAAGACTACCATATCAAGTCTGTGCAGAAAATCCTTGGTCTTCACTGGTGGAACAAAGTCCCACATCTTGAGATACGACGAAGGGCCAATGTCCACTGCATGGAACATTTAGTCATGCAGCGCCAGCTGAGATGGGTCGGCCACGTCATCCGGATGCAGTCAAACCGACTCCCGCGCCGTGTTCTATACTCAGAGTTGCAGCAGGGACAACGAGCTGTTGGAGGCCAGAAGAAGCGCTTCTCTGATCAACTGAAGGCAACATTGAGGAAGTGCTCAATTCCTCCTGCTCAGCTGGAGACACTGGCGGCCGATAGAGAAGAGTGGCGGGAGGTGTGTGATGAGGGCTTGGCGGCCTTCGACATCAGCTATGACCAGGAGGCAGACGCTCGTCGAGCTCGTCGACACACGGTCACAAGCATTCCTGCAACCGGTCCTCGCTGCCACATTTGTGGCAGAGTCTGTGCATCCGATTTTGGATTGAGGAGTCATCTCCGGTGCCATCGCCCGTCATTGACCAGCTAGCACAGCGTCATCGTCGCTCACGACGGACAGCACCAAGCAAGCTCCGGCAGGTTTATGACAATCGCTTCTGCAGCTGTTCCTGCCTTCGCCGGGGGAACTTACAACACTCCCCCAGGTCCCTTATAGCTGGACTAAGAATGTGGGCCACTCGGAAGGTTGAGAGAGAACAGAGAAAGAAAAACGTGAGGAGAGGAGGGAACGCGGAGGAAAAAAGGGGGGTTGAAGTATAGGGAAGAGGAGTAGGGAGAAAAGGGGAAGGGAAAAGGGGCGGATAGAGGGGAAGGCAGGGAATGGAAGGAGCCCGAAAGAGGGGGACTTCAATTCCATTTCAATTCCAATTCCATATTTGACCGGTGTAGCGATTTTCATCGCAGAGGGCGACTGGGCGAGTACGTGTAGCTGGGCGGCCGTCCGCATGTTATGTCAGCACTGGGCTGACATTTTCGTCTTATGACGTAGGAGAAGCATCCATAGTCTACAGTCCCGGCCAGTGTGTAGCCAATGTGGACTGGACTGGTCTATGATGTAATGTATTGATTGATGAATCAGTGAATGTGTGCGAGTGATACGCTAGTAGTGCGACACTCGGCCTGTAGGCGGCGGCACCGCGCACTTCATTGATCCGTCGGGTTTTTTTACACAGATAGGGTCCTCGAGGACCAAAAAAAATCATGGCCTTAACCTTGACCTCGGCGCCTTGGCCTCTAGTCCGTGGAAATGAAAGTGTTTTGTGCAATGAGTTTATGGTATTTGTATGATATATCCACTGAAACATTGAAACTATGTCTGTCTGAGCATTTTTATTCTTCATTACTGTTTGAATAAGATTAAGCGGGCTTTTGAGGCACAGTATAACTTTTCATACTGACTTTACTTACTTACTTACTTACTTTGTGGCCCTGGCCTCGGCCTTAGCCTTAAAAACGTATCCCTTTTGAAGTTGCAACTGGAGTTTACTAGAGACGTTAAAATTTCTGCTGCGTTCAAGTAGACGCTGTGATGACATCTGAAATTGATTCTAAGGTGAAATTGCAAGACGAGATTTTGACTGACAACGTGGCGTGCGTGTGGAGCGTTCCCATCATGCCCTTGGTCTGCTGTCGTAAACTTGTCGCGCCCGCCTGAATGTTGTGTAACTTTAGGAAATGATCAGTTGATCGTAAAACTCCGTTCAAAGAAATGAATACGCTGTAGAGTTAATTAGTGCCTTTGGTGCTAAGATTTCACCGTGTCTATATAGTCTTGTTGATTGAATGCTGCTTAATTCATGGCCACATGAGTTAATGCAGCTTGTAGCTAGGCGGACGGCCGCACAATGTGTCGGCACTAGGCTGACATATTTTCTAGCATTACATCTCGTTTTCATTGTGGGACACACTCTGGGTTTTAAAAAGCCCAGGTCTTTTAAAAAACCCAACCTAGTGAAATTTTGGGGTTTTCAATTGGTTTTTGTCTTTTGGGGGCTTAGAGACGATTTTTTTGTAAAAAGGCCCAACTTGATAGGTTTCAGGGTTGTCCTAGTATTTTAGATTATTATGGCAAGCACACTTAGCACATCAAGTAAAAGTCCAACAATTTGCAGATTCATGGACTTACAAGTTTACAAGTTTTAAAAACTTAAGCGTAATAGGCCTAATATGTTTTGTTATTAGTGGAACTGAAAACTAAATTATTGAAATAAGTTTGTGGTGGTTTTTAGGTGGTTTTTTTCTCAACAAAACTCACTTCTTCTTTTTTGGGGTGGGGGATTATGCGCTTTTGTGTCTGAGCCCTGGGCAATAGGCATAGACTGCAGTATAACGTGGGCGTGTCTCTATCATGTCTATGTCAGGAGGCGCTGGTGGAGACGCAGCGGACGCGTCATAGTAACAGCGACGACGACACGCCAGCCGCAACGACGACTAAACAACAACAACAACAACAACAACAGGCGACGTCTCCCAGTCATCAGTCTGCGACCACCGCCAGAGTCACTCTGCTTGACGGAAACCAACTCGACGTGCCGCTGCAGGCTAGACCTACTGTCTGCAGTTTTTTTTACAGCGTCGCATGTTTTTTTCGCTCTGAAAATTCCTAATGGGCTCTAGTCTGGCCTTACGAGAGCCACATCGGGGCTCGGGAAACATTCGCTCGGGGCCTTATATGGGACGGCGTCTGCATGGTGAGCAGGCTAGAATACTGATCACATTCATTTATTCATTCATTCAAGAAACAGTCAGATTTATTGAAAAATCTTCGCAAAATAACTGACGACTGACGTAAGCTCAATTCAGATGATCAGTTCTGCTGTCAAACGTTTAGCAAATATATTTTTCGAGCGATGGCGGGCCCCCAAACGTCACGGAAATTTTTTCCGCCTTTCCACTCCTCCTTTTTCACGGGCCTGGTCGTAGTTTATCTTTGATGACCAACCGGGTGGCTGGTTAATTAATAATGAAAAATAGAGAGTTATATTAACTAGATATTTTTGTCGCAGCGTTAGGCTGGGGTTAAGGCGGAGCGTGTCAGATGTGTGATCCCATATGGCAGGTGAAGCTCCGTAGCTCTGCGATGGGTTTCGCGTAAAGATCTATACATAGGCCTACCGTTTAATCTTTAACCTTTAACCCTTCACATGACCTGAGTTGGATCGAACTTTTGAAACTTTTGGCGCACCACAAACATCGATGGGTGACTGGCTCGTAAGATTTTCGTAAGTATGAAGGACAACGTATAATTGGCAGATTTTTTGGCTACAACCGGTCCGCCATATCCGGGTGCCACCATGGCCAAGGTCCGCCGTAGCTAAAGATGCAATTTATCCCTTTTCTTGAAATTCTAACCCTTTCACTAACCCTAACCGGGGGCTGTTCATACTAATGTGAAGTCTTCTCATTGATTTGTTTTAGACTTTCGATTCACTGTCCGTCCATTTTCTGTAAAGTATGTCGTTTGGCGTGTTGTAAACAAATACCCTGCAGTGAATTGCAGTCCAGGCAATGTAAAGTATGGGCTTATTAACCTGTTTGTTACAACTAGTCCAATTGGTTTGTATGACATTATGTTTGCCGAGCGCAGAAGACGTCGAAGGGTCAGGACTTGTTCGACGCGATTTGTCAACATCTGAGTCTACTGGAGAAAGATTATTTCTCGCTCACGTTTCGCGACGCCGCCGACATCAAGGTAACTAACTACACGGTGACGCAACGTAAGGAGAACATAGTCCTGAAGAATTTGGAACATGCGTACACTACGTAGATAGATGAATGAGGCAGTTTTGGCAACATCTTTTTGTCTCGGTCATTGCAGTAAACGATGGTCATGTTTAAGAACACTTAGGCCTAAAAATACATGCTCAAGTGCTTAACGCGACCATGTTTTTTAATCTTATAATGTCACTGTTTAGTAGTCATTAGCTCAAGTGTACGTTGCTTTATTTGTTTGTGCTCAGTTTTGGCTCAATCATGAAAAACGCATCAGCAAACAACTCAAAGGTCAGTGATTACAACGTGTAGGACATTAGCTGGCTAAAAAATTGGTTAAATGCTATATCTCTTCATAAGAAACTCATTTCAGAGCTACGGAGCGTCACCCGCCGTATGGGATCACATAGTGTTACCTGCCACTCTACACAGGTGAACGCGCCCCGCCTTAATCCCAAGCAGATAAGCCAGTTCTCGATTTACCTACTGCGGAGGGATGAAAGGCTGAGTTGACTTATAGTAATGCTTTTGTCTGTGCGTTTGGCTCTTGCTCTCCTCGAGTTTCTAGCGTTTGTTACGTTGCTTGCGTGCTTCAAGTTCGTTGCGTTCGCTGCGTGCTTGCTTTGCTCTACATAGCTCTGTGCGTAGTTTGCGTCTGCGCCGCTTGCGTAAAAGCTATACACAAAGGCTTTGCGTTGCGTGCATGACATGCCCAGTGACTTTATCCTGTAATGTGGCAGCGCTGCCGTCAGCGTGAGCCGTTACTCTGTATGGTCGATATCGTGGGCGATTGGACGGCAGCCCATTAGGGACAGAGGGACATTATATCTCCGTCTATTTCTGGGCGGTGACGCCGATGTCTTTCTACCTAAAAGTGAAGGAATGTTCACATGAAATTACTGAGAGCAGCTGTCCCATTTTAGCGTCATAAAAGTCGTTGCTACGGCCAAGAATGCACTAGAATCGTTTGCTGCTGAGGCTGAGGCTCTGTTGGTGTTCCACAGACCCCCTAGTTATCAAACCTCCTCATTCACAGACTTTCATCCCGTCACCACTTTCTGTAATTCCTCGTCGTTCTTTGGGGGACAAAGTCATCAGTGTCCCCTGCTCAAAACTGTGACAGAGTATGCAGAGTAATATTCCCTTGTCTTTAATGGACTGGCGTCCAATCGCCCATGATATCGACTATGCTGTCTCTACCCTCAATGTATATGATACAGGTCCACGCCGCTGTGTTGGTCTATATACAAATGCACTGCAGGGGTCGATAAAGTAGACAGCAGAGAGAACACACCCAGTTGCAGCTATTTCGTCAGTCCGTGCGGCCAGCATATCAAGTGATTGATCTGTGATAGTTTAGCTGTCACAGACCTGTAGTGAGGCTTATGATGATGATTCTGATGATGGCAATAGCATGATGATCAGATGATTACGCCAATGCTACTGCTACTGCTGCTGCTGCTGTAATTTGTCTGATGCTGCTGCACTGTGTGATGCCCTGTGTGTGTGTCACTGGTATGCTATGCTGTGTGAATGAATATAGGCGGGCCGTATGCACACATGTGGTCAGAAATTTGTTTTGGGGGGGAGCAGTGGCTTTTACCCTTGTACCTCCGCAGCTTACGCCCAGTAGGGGGGAGTTTTATTAAGAGTGTAGATGAAAACTGCCCCTATTTTCACTGGGCAATCTACACTTATAACAAAACGTCCCCCGTTTTTCATTGGGCAATCAACGTCCTTAACAAGGAGCCCGAAGAAGATGGGGGTTTCAGCCCAAAAATGGGGGGACCAGATTTGGGGATAGAAGCCACTGTGGGGGAGGTATGAAAAATTTTGTATTAAGAACTTAATATCCAGTACGCGTTATATAGACCTAACTAAAACTATCATTGCTAGTTTCGTTACTATAATTATTAGGCTGATATTACTTTGCATTAAAAGTGACTGTATCGACTGATGGTGGTTTGGCTTAGTTGGTAACGTCGTTGGTTGCATCAACGAAGTTAATCAACATCGTGCCCGGTTAGTACTTAGACGGGTGACCATCAGCAGGCGGGTAAACAATATCGGTATGTAACCAGCCACCCAGGTCAACTCAGCCTGGCCATCCCTCCGTGGGTAGGTGCAATGAGTATCAGTGAAAGCTGGGACGTAAAGAGGCACATTGCACAATGCACTAGTCCCGTGTTCGTGGTCTGGCAGTGTAAACTGGTGTCCGGCTGAGGGCTAGAAATGGAGATCATCGCCACCCTATGGGATCCATGGCTTGGGGAGGACTTTTGCAGGACTTTTTTTACGTATTAGCTGCAGGTTAAATTCATGTTGGTTGCTCGTGGGCGTGTGTAGTATACATTAGAGGCAATGTATATACAGTGGTGTCTGTATGCCTGCAGGTCGTCCGTGGATATTTTCGTTCGAGGTTAAGTTCTATCCGACTGAACCATCAATGCTACAAGAAGACTTGACCCGGTTAGTTCACGTTTGAAACGTCGTGGATGCTGCTGTGGTTGTTAATTACTCTCTGACCGCAGTTTCCAGGCCTCGTGCACTTGGTAACAATGATGGCAGTGCGCCGCTTTGGCTCGTATAAACACATGGTCCAGAGCTGATCCTGGTCTCTAGTCAGTCAGCCCGCAGGTGACATAGTCATCAACACGCGGTGGTAGGCTGCCATTACTTTACATCAGGCCTGCGGTTACTTTTTAAGCCAGAGAGGATCATCGCTTTTTGACCACAATGCTAAATTATGTTGCTTGCTGACAGAGGCACATACAGTGTACTGTATGTGAACAAATTGCCAGCGTTGTTACACATCAGCGGACCAGCCGCGAGTCGAACCCCTGACCTCTTCATCTCGAACACCATGCACCTGGGTCACCCAGCCACAATATTGAAATACTTCACGGTTTAAATTTATTGTGTAAATCGGCGGGAAAACGACCATAAGTCTCACTTTACACAATTGTTATTATGGTCGGAGTTGGGTTTAAAGCGCCATAATGTTACGACATAACTGCAAGTACACCTTTAGAACAGAAAGTGAGCGAAATGTGGAGGTAGAATTAGATAGAGTGTCTATACGATGATGCTGAATTTACTGCTGCTGCTGTTGCTGCTGATAATGATGATGATGAGAAATATGTTTAATCGAACGCTTTACAACTGTACAGTACGCATTAATTGATTATTCGATTGGTGAATAGCCTGCTGCATTGTGTTGGTTTTCAGGTATCTGCTGTGTCTTCAGCTGCGAGCCGACATCTTGTACGGCAAGTAAGTCATTGACCGCTTTCTCATTACTCTCAGTCATTACTAGTCTCTGTCTCTCCGTGATTCTACATGAAACTGCAGCGTGTGTCTGTTACTGAAGTCGTCTGTCGTTGACTTTCAGTCAGTCGTTGACAAATGGTAGCACGCAACTACAAAATAAGCATAGTATAATGTGCTGTAAAGTCTGGTTAAATACGATTACTATCCATCAATAAACTATACTAGAACATCAAGAATTGTCAAGAGACTTCGGCAAGACTACGAGCTACTGTAAGAGTTACTGTGAAGTGTCTTATTTTAAACACTAGAAATGCGTTCTGTGGAACGAGGTATCGGTCCCATTGCCACGCTATATAGCCTAGCAGCTGCGTATAAGAGGGGTAGATGCAAACAGGGCGCAATTATCTTTCATGGAGGCCGAGTTATAGTTAATTTTGTCCCAAAATTCGTTGCCATGGCAACAGGGGTCGGCAGGGAAGAAATTTTAACGACACCACCGGATAGCCCGGACCCGAAAATAGAGGGTATGTGCAAACAATGCGCAATTATTTTTTACGGGGACCGAGTTATACCGCTTTAAAGTCCCCATAGGCCGTAATGCAAATTTTTAAAAATTTGGGGTAAAATAGGGGAAGGAGTTGTCAGATTTTTATCCCAAACAAAATTGAATTGATATTACTTTTCGGGCCCCGAATCACTGTGCAAAATTTCATCAAAATCGAATCAAAATTGCGGCCGTAGGAGTGTTTACAGGCAGACTGACAAAATGACAGTGTGACATAAGTGATTTTATAATCTGTCCCATGCTATGCTGTAGCAATGGGACAGGTAATAAAATGCATCAAGAAAGACCGACGCTTGGCTTCCAGGCTACGCTGAAATTCGCAAAGAGAGCTTACCAGATCCGCTAGGTGGATTTTGTGAAAAAAAACAGAGGTCCAAGGGAGAAAAGAGGAAGGAGATGGGAAAGCGACGGAGAAGGAAAGTTGGTGAAAATGTAAACCGGCGGGATGCGAAATCACTCGGTCTTCAGGCGGCGTCTCAGAACTTTCCTGTTTTCTCGATTACGTCTATACCCATAATCAATCATTGTGGTCCTATAAATAGTGCTTATTATTTAGGCCAAGTTAGACCCCTCTACGTTGATTAATGTGTGCATGTGTTGTTCGTTTATTAATCAGCACAATATTTTGGATTTTACCTTAGGTTTTAGCTAAGATTTTTTACTGTAAACCACTGGTCATTTGTGTAACTAGTTTATTGACTAATTGAGTAAGCTTACTTGCGTGCATGTGTATTGGTCTATAGGCTTCCGTGTTCTTTCGTGACGCACTCGCTGCTTGGCTCATTCGCCGTCCAATCAGACCTCGGAGATTATGATTTCGATGAACATGGACAGGGCATTGACTACGTGCGCGCCATTCGCTTCGCTCCCAACCAGACTGAAGAACTTCTCGACAAGATTGTAGAGCTGCATAAAACACATCGGTCAGTATTCGGTCTGTATTTGACTTTTATCGGTGTTTTAATTTTACAGTAGTGGCCTGTCATAGTTGTAACAGGGTTGAAAAAATATAAGCTTGACCCGCAGATTTTATAGTGTTTATTGGGTTTTGGGATTAAGCCTGTGTTTTTTTAAAAGGCCTAACTTGGGGAGGGGGTTCACTTGTTAGAATGAGCACAGCTGCATACTGTGCACTTCAAATGAATATTAAAAAATTATCAAATTCATTGGTTTGTAAGTTTTAAAAAACTGCTGTAAAATACTTCATTATTCATACAGCAAGAAACTAAAATTGGATTTAGTTTTGGTGTGAGTTTTTTCATGGGGTTTTAGTGGTTTTTAGGTGGGTATACCCAATAAAACTTACTAGGTGTCTCAACTCTGGTTGGTAAAGTCGTTAATTGCATCAACGAAGTTAATTAACGCCGGGCACGGTTAGTACTTGGATTGGTGAGCGTTTGCAGAATAGTAAACCATTTCGGTTTGTAACCAAATACTTCAGTCAACTCAGCCTGGCCATCCCTCCGTGGGTAGGCACAGTGAGGATCAGCCTAACCCTAACCCTAACCTGGATCGATTTTTTTGACTTCAAAATTGGGAAACGTCAACACCAGTTTTGTTTATTACACGTTTTTGCTTTCGATCTAGGAGTTCTTATAGAGCAGACATACGGACGAACTGACAGACGGACAAGACATGTAATGCGACCTGTTACCACGACCTTATAATAAAGCTGCGTACGGTGTATGTGTAACAGTCACTAAGGCTGCCCTTTGGAAGAGTCGTCATCATCACAACATTATCATTATTAATCATGTGTCGTTGGTCAGCAGCTTGTGGTCGGTGATATTTGCCGCCGTGGTTCCAATAACGCGTTGCTATCATAAGCTGCGGCTGTGTACGCCGTGGTTGTGTCATCTTTCTGCTTTTCATCGCAATATCAAATTATTCATCATGCAGACACAACAAAAAATATTAGCAGGCTGGTTTATTGACAGTAAGAGCCATTATATGGGGCTTTTCGGGCGCTGATGCGTTGATTTTTTTACTTACTTACTTACTTACTTACTTAAAAGTCGTTTAACCTCCTGTATTTGTCTACCATTTGCGCGTATGCAGCAATTAAGTCTTAGGACATATATTTTCATATTGTGGCGTGTGGATTTTATTTGCTGGAAATGCATTATGGAGCTGGAAAACTGCAGGGAGAATGCGGGATTTTAAGATCTGGCCCATCAAGTTGCACTCGTTCCTGGAAGCGACCGTGAAAAATCTCATTCAAACTTGTCCATCAGTTTTGCTGATCTTGTGGTCAGACGTACAGACTCGTGGGTTAAAAAGTTACGGGCCAAGAAGTTGCAAATTTCCGACAGCGAAAATACGATGCTCGAAATTTCAACATTGCTCGTAACTTTCCCCTCCAAGTAGGGTATTTGCAGCCGCAAATTTTGTACTATCGAAAGAAAATTTTTCGACAGGCTGAAATTTGTGTGTCGCAGCAGTTACCCAAGCCAGCTTTTCCCGCCACGACGCCACCCACTGGAAAACGTTTACTTTTCCGGTTGGCTGCAGGGGTAGAAAAATAACGTATATGATTATGACATGTGGCCGCGTGTGTATATCGCGATATTGTGCATGTGTTCTGTATATGACAACTTTTAGTGGACAGAGTCCAGCTGACGCTGAGCTCAACTACATTGACAACGCCAAGAAACTCGCCATGTACGGAGTACATCTCCACGAAGCCAAGGTATTATAGAGGCTGTCTGTCTGTCTGTCTGTCTAATCCTGTGATGTATAGTCCAGCCGCTTCGCTCGAGTCTGAGTCGTGAAAAATATTAAGGACCTGAGTTCGATTCATGTCCACTGCCAGACTCAAGTGCTGATCTAAACTAGATGATGCTTTCTCTGTCTAATGTACGTCTCTGTGTCTCTCTGTAGCAGTATAATTAGTTCATTGTTTGTTTGTTGTTAATTTCTCGGCGAAACTGAGGATTTTTGGTGTCAACGGTCACATTTAGCTAAAGCTAAGTGTCTGGATGATTATTGAGGTTCAGGGCTCGACGAAAATCACGATTTCACTGAATTTACTGAAGCCATGAGTTTGTTTGCGTTTGTCGTGATTAGTGGTGATTTTCGCAGATGCTACATGTTTGTGTTGAATTTCACAAGTTTCTCACGTTAAACACTACGAATTCAACTTTGATTGGATTTTTTTTCTTTACTGACTAAAGCCTAGTCAGTAGATTTTATTTTCTTTGTTATATTAATAAACTATATTGTAATTTAAACAGTTATTTCATTGTAAGTGTAATGACAGATACAATATGTTACCAGGACAAGGAAGGCGTAGAAATAATGATTGGCGTCTGTGCAACGGGTCTCTTGGTCTACCGAGACAAGCTGAGAATCAACCGTTTCTCGTGGCCCAAGATTCTCAAGATCGCCTACAAACGCAACAACTTCTACATCAAAGTTCGTCCCGGCGAGGTCTGTTATCTTCACTCCTGGTT
>Ga0209671_1007181_pt1 | contig 11528 bp, 7 predicted proteins | sample WorMetHERISLAND2_2_FD_187401 | JGI IMG/M metagenome (GOLD analysis project Ga0209671, IMG submission 187401) | Marine gutless worms symbiont microbial communities from Max Planck institute for Marine Microbiology, Germany - Olavius geniculatus... | ecosystem: Host-associated > Annelida >...
AATCGATACATCGATAAATCGCCTTTCACAAATAAGGCGTAAGGGAAATACAATAACATCAACGATCGTTGCTTTAAGCACATACAATAGTTGGTGAGTAATATAATAAGCTGCTTTAAGCATTCATTTAATAAACGTAAACAAGTGTACTGTGTACAGTAAACAAATTAAAAATAACGGCTTCAAATAAATGTCAACATACGCGTTACAAGAGTACACAACGCAATTGCATTATATAATATAATACGAGTAAATCGATGAACAACGTGACCGTCTTGATCACAATAAGAACAAAATGAACGAAATAACGTTCAAAGGAATACTAACATTTACTGGATTCTTTCTCACGGTGTCAGATAATTAGGCGTCAATAGTACTATAAACGGCAATCAGGCCGGTAGTATGTCTTATAATACTTCAGTGGTCATAATGTAATATTAATAATGAGGCCCTCTCATTAATTAATGTGTAGGCCTATGTGGATCAGACCATGGTGGCGATATCGTAGGCCCATATAGATAAAAGTAGGCTCATATAAAACATGATGATAAATGTGGCCTTATTTATTATTACACGAAGAAATGGTTGTCTGATCTACTACATGCTCGCTGAAGTTCCTATTCACCATAATTTGTGGGCCTAAGAAGATATAAAATTATTAATCGGCCCATTCTCATAACTCATCGCGTTTACAAATGCGACGCTAGAGAAAATTGTGGATAGCATTGATACGAGATACAACAAAGGACTGTGCGTATGTGTACCACTTAGTTTATAATCAATGAATCCAAACGCAACGCGTATAAGTGAGACAGACATCTCATGACCCAAGTGTTATCATGGCCTTCTAAGTTAAGCAAATAAAACGATCCATAGGAATAGCTTGAGTTCATACTCTTTCATCTAGCTGTTATAAATTATAGCCGTGTCCGATTGATGATTGGAATAGTGCAATAGCAACCTGCAGCATGCCATGTCAACTTCCGGCGTGATAAGGCTGATAGCCTATCTTTGTGTATATGCGCCGATCTCTTTTTGCCGTTTGTGATCATTACTACAATGCAGAATTAGTCTGCTGTTTGCTGTAATTATCATCAATCGCGCTGTGGCCGGGAGAATGGTTAAGGTGAACGAAATCACTTTCCCAGTCTCTCCTAGCGCATGACACTGGCATTAGACGATCAATCGTCGACGTATGGAAGCACGCTCACAGAAATAAGACACGTTAAAATTACACTACGGACTATCTATATATCTAATTTAGTAGAATAGCTATTTCTTCGGTCGTCACCACATTAAATTTACTGCAATTTACCTCAATGCCTGTCGCACTTCACACGCGCCACGCTGTGACTCAATGATGATTAATAAGCGGGTTTTTATTCTTTAAAGTTAACATGCATCTTAATTCGTTTAAAATACTCAATACAATACTTCAAAAACTTACTCTAAAAGATAAAATAATTGGCGAGTTGCATAATATCGGACTACGGTAATGCTGGACATATAATCGTCTCCACAAGCGCCTAATATCGTAACCATCAGTACTTGTACAATGCTGCCACCTAGCGAATCGGAGTTACCATGCAATCGTTTCCCAAGAGAGAAAAAGTGGAGCAAAAACTAAGACACATTAGATGATATTAAATGTTCAGGAACTAACGCTTTGTTGTATATTAGCCAGGATACGGCAGCGATTTCCCACGTCGTCAACAAATAGGCCTCTAATTTAAGGTCTGTTGCACACTAAACGCACTGTGCCATAGCTCGAAATATCAGGGGCGTAAAGTACGAATAGTTAATAAAACACGAGCATACGTGGATTAACAAAATAGATAAGGGTTAAATTTCTTTGATTGAATAAAAGCATGGCTAAGAAATGCTAGTGTGTTTAATATAGGAGCAAACTTTTGCACCTTTTTATTTTTAAAGTATTCAAGGTATTCGTTAATTAGCTGTGGATATACTGTATCTTATTTCACTGTGTGAAAAGGAACATGCATTGGAACATAAGTCCATTGTAATATTTGTCCAGGAAAGACATTTCAACAGATGATCACTTCCGGATTGTGACCTATCTGTAAAAGTAAGTAATTTGTGAGTATATTTCCATGCATAGCTTATGTGTAGCTTTTTAATGGCCTCTTAGTTCTGAAAGTGCTTGCCGCATAAGCAAAAAAGAGGTTTCTACAGCTAATTATAGAGAGATAAGTCAGATAAGTCAGATTGGCGTAAAAGTTAGCGTAAAGATGCAGTTCAGTTCATTTCGGTTACGTCATACTCAAAGCTCTGGGGCACAGTCACAAATAAATAGATGGAAGGGATCGTTGTGTAGTAATAAGTCTGAATGGCGCGCCTATCGCTGCTGTAAGGACCCTAAAGACACTATACCTGCTAAAAGAAAAAAAACGTGTCTGCTTAGCATCCACTCAGCAAGGCGTAGACCGTTCAAACCTGCGTTCAACGCTGAAGGGACCTTGATGCACTAATGCATCTTACGCTATGCTGTGCAGACGCGCCCTAAAAAAACTGTTGAAGCAGTCCAAGTCCATAGGTAAAAAAGGGGGAGGTACTTTACGTCTATGTTGACATTTGCATTTCCATTAGAAATATACAGATGGTGCAAATCAATACAGTTGCCTGTGTTAAGTAATTACTTATTTACTCAAACGGCCTCTAAAAATGATGGAGGTCGGGTGCCTTTAGTGCATCACCCTTAAGCAATAATATGCAGACGCTGTGAGTCTATCAGGTTGCATTTAGAATGCATTAAGATTCCGTAAGTAAAGGAAACCAGACTCCTAAGTGGTGTAGACAGGATTGCATTCAGATTGGTTTGTTGAAGTGCCTAAGGGTCTGCCACTCTCGTGCCTGTACTATGGGGAGCGGCTGTGGCCGATTGTAACCAGGTGCCAACGTTGCCAATAAACAAGTAAACACATGGCAACGTCTAAAAATCTACACCGGTCTTATGATACAGACAGAGGAGCTATTCTGCATACGGGTTGTTTCTGATTTTTACCCACAAAACAGCTATTGCTTAATCGTTTCAAGTTTGTCCGTCCGTCTACCCGTAATATAACTGATTTAGGTTTAAAACAGTGCAAATTTCAGCGTCAAATTCATACCGCCAGCTAGCTAATATGTGCTGGCTTCACCAGCCAAAAGATCTCCCAAATTTACAGGGTGTCTAAAAATGATTAACAGAGTAGAAAAATTTTAATTTTCAGACAACAATTTACTATTTCCTAGCAATAACACGACTTAATCCCATGTCATTATTTACAAATGAATGTAATTAATTAAAATAACTTTTGGTTATTATGTGCTTCATAAACATCAACTCAACTTTCTTGCCCCCGAAAGTTAATAGCAGGCCTATTCCCCATCGGAATAGCCCCTTTTAACAGGATATATACAAAAATATACGTAAAACTTAATTATAGTAAAATAACAACAATACGTTGACTCTCATACAATGAAAGTAAACAAGACATCAATCAATATATACAAAGCTTTAACTTACAAACCCAAATACTAAATCCCAGGATCAACTGAGAAACGCCGCTCAGTAGCTAAGCTAATCATGTGAACCTTGAGTCTGGCGCAATGGCATAAGTGCCGATCTCTCTAACTTAAATGTTTTAATTTAATTAATACAAGGTTGCTATAAAGTCATTTACAGTTATTTGCACTCTATGTGCTTAATATGAAATTTCGCTGTAGCCCTAAATCGGCCGCTTAAATCTATCGTGCCGACTCACCGTTCACACACGGACGAAGCCAATTACAACTATATGATTCAACATCATTCTCTCCCTTCCCAGCCCCCACTCTCCCCCACAGCCTAGGCGTCTACAGTAGTTGTGCAGAGGTCACCTTTTACTTGAGATAGGCGACGTCAGTGCGGACGCAGAGCGGAATGATCGCTTTCAGCGTCGATCGACGCGACTGTGGCTGTCGGGGTGGGGCTGGATCGGTGTACACCGGTAGATCAAAGAGGCTGCCGGGCTCACTCTCTGATGTACCGGGACGTAGTAGTGGCTTCGTCTGTTGACTGATGGCGTCTCTCGTCGCTTTTACGTAAGAGATTCTCGTCAGATCGATCGCCGTTATCCAGACCAGAGCTACTTTCGTCTTCACCGTGTCTTGTCTGTCACGTCAGGTTTTCTTTCTATATCATTCAAACACTGACAGAAACAACAAAATTAATTCTGTGACATTTGTGCTTATTGCTGGGTAACGAATCTTTCGATCTCTTGTCTTTTTCACCTCTCGACCGGTGACCCTTCCAGTATAAGTCTCAATCATCGCCATTGTGATTTCTTTTACATGCTTATCTTCGCTTAACTTGAAGCGATTACTGTTCAGGTAACAATAAATTTCGCGTCATCAACTACAAGTCGACAGTTGCGATTTAGTCCGGTGAATTTTTATTTACCAATTTTTCAGGTAAATTGCGGAATCGCTCGATGACATTAGTACAAAAATATGAGAGCTTTCAATAATATTTTAATTATTTCTCTGTAATATACACTCATACACTCCTCAAAATCTTATACTATAAAACTTTCCTTGGTCCTTTACTGGCGACTTTTTATATAGTCGGATAACAGCCCCGGTCCGACATCTTTTTTAAGACACCATGCACTTTGGCCGTTGGCAAAATATACCAAGTATTCCTGACCTTTTTCGGTCTCTCTGTCCTCCATTATTTTTATCCCTAGCGCAAATTGCCTTGGGTCTGGAGTTATATTTTCTAAGGCATCATCCAGCGTATGGAATGCTTTTACTCTATCAAAATTTACTAAGTTTTTGATTAACTTCCCGGTCCTTCTGTTCAACAGTTTATAAGCCGGGCCAATGTTGTCGTTTTGTACCACCTCTACAATTAAAAATTCATCGTTTAGGTAGGGCCGTCTCGTGAGGAGTTTATTCGAATTTGCCTCTATCCTATTGTCTTTTAATAAAACTGTCTGGCCTACGCAATAATCTGGAGTTTTCACTTTATATTTCCTGTCGTACGTTTTTTTTGCTTTCAGTTTATTTTCTACCTGGTTAAGTCGAACGCCTTCGTTTATTGATTTTAAAGCGTTTCGTAGCCATTTCACATATACTCCGCTGTCCGGATTACAGAAATCTGGGATAGGCTGATCCATTTTAAATGATGTCGGCAAAGACGTCTTACGTCCAAAAATTATTTCATAAGCACTCAGATTCGTGCTTGGATTTACTGCCGCTCTCATAGCAATCTGAATTAAGGGGAGAATGGCCTCAATTTTAAGGTCATCCTTTCCCTCACCCCCAAAGATTTTTAATCCTTTATTTAGCGATCTAATCGCGCGTTCGGCTTTAGCATTTGATCTTTTTGACTGACTAGCTGTAAATCTATGCCGAACACCTAAAATTTGATTGATAGTTGCGAATAATTTTGAGGTATACCCTGGCGCGCGGTTTGATAGAAAGACAGACGGCACCCCAAAATTCGATATCACTTCTTCAACTATTACCTTAGCAGTTGTATAAAAACTTTCGTCGGATACTGCCTTGAATATTGGCCATCCGCTAAAGTGACACACAATAGCTAAAATGTGCGTGTTTCCTAGTTCTGTTTTACGACTTAAGGTTTTGTGATCAAAACTAACTATTTGAAAAGGATACTGTGGTGTAGGATGAGGGAAAAGTGGCATTTTCTCCTGTTTTGGGTTAATTTTTGACTTCTGGCAAATATCACATAATTTTGAAATATTTTTAACGTCCGAAATCATTGTTGGCCAATAAAAGCGTGATAATAAAGTTGGTAACAATCTGCTTGTGCCAAAATGTCCACACAATGCATGCCATTCTAAAAGAATAGTATTCTTATGCTTTTGTGGAATACACAGTCTAAATTCTTCACTTCGAACTCTTTTTTCCTTTCGTGCTGTTGGGAGTGACACTTTATACAGAAGATTATTTTCTAAGAAATAATTTTCTGACAAAAGTAATGTTTTTCTATCAGTATCATCATTTCCTGTAAATTTGCTTTCTTTTAAGTATATATATATTGGGCTAAAAATTTCGTTCTCTTTATAATCTTCTTCCATAATTTCCGGCATGTCTAACATGTCACTTATTTGCGCCGCCAATTCACAGGTACTCATATCGTCAAATTTTAAGTTTGGGTCGTGTAATTCTCGCAAAATTTTATTTGTTGATTTGGGCTTGTCTTGTCCCTTTTCAATTTTTTGAGCACTTTCGGTAGCGGAGTCTGCTGCTGACCTTGCGTCCTGTTCTGATTCTATTTTATTTTTCTCATCGGCTTTTGCTTTTCTTTCAGCTATACGCTTACTACGGCGCACAGCTTGCTGCATTTTATCAATGGGCTCTACAGGCTCAGGCGGTGAGTCAATTGACTGTCCGGCTGCTATAGATAGGTAGGGCGCGGCTGGCTGGCTGGCTGCTTGAGCTGCTGCAGGCTGTTTATGTTTACATCGCTGTGCGGCATGCTTACCTGGGCCTTGCTAGCCTGTGTTGTCATCTCGCCCGTAGCGATCAGCTGATTGTCAGCTGTTTCATGACCCGAGCCCATGGCGCATGAGTTTTTCTCTCCCTGTGTCCGATTTACGGCTAATATGAATTCTTCGTCGTAAAGACGAGGTGGTGGTTTGAATTTATTTAAATCAGAGCTTTTTATGTCCTCGCATATACGTGGTAAACAATCTGCTAATATGTTTCTCCGTCCCGGGACATATCTAAGCTTCATTGGGAACTGTGAAATATAGCTAAGCAATCTTTTTTCTCTGTTATTGACAGCCTTATAAGTCTGTATGCTCGCCACCACCGCATTGTCGGTGAAGACAGTTAAGTCAGCATGTAAAAATATAATCTCAAATTGTCGTAAGCTTAGACCCAAAGCTAGAAGTTCTAATTGGTAAGGCGACCATCTTTTTTGACTGTCGTTAGTAGCAAAACTAATGTAACCACATGAATGCGGTAATCCATCATCACCGTGTTGGATTACACAGCTGACAACACTCTGGACTGATCCGTCTATATAAATGAAAATAGGACGGTCATTTTTTATCGGCTGAAGAATAAGGGCTTCTTTTAGCATGGCTCTCAGGTTTTCAAATTCTTTTTGGCACTCCCCTGTCCAAGTAAATTTTTCATTCTGTTTTAATAATTGCCTCATGTTAGCTGTTTGACCGCTAAAGTTCGGAACGTATTTTTGAAAGTATTGGAGCAATCCCAGGGCTCTCATGAGACTCTTCTTGGACGAGGGAGATTGCATATTTTTAATGGCTTGAATTTTAGATGGCGAAATTTTGATGCCTGCGGCTGATACTAAGAATCCTAAAAACTCTATTTCCTGGAACCCTATATTAGTTTTACTGGGGTTCAGTCGGAGATTGTTTGCCCTGAGGGTTCTAAAAGTTGTCTCAAGGTGTTCTAGATGATCTTCTAGTGTCTTGGAGCAACAACACAAATCATCAACGTACATGTACAAAAAAGGGTACAGTTCTCTATTTTGAAGTACCTTTTGCAAAGTTAATACGAATCCAGCTGAGCTAGTGTGAAGCCCCATGGGAAGAACAGTATAATTATAAGCTACGCCAGTCTTTGGGTCAGTAAAACTCGTGTAATGGCGTGAGTTTTTATTTAAACGAATTGCCCAGAAACCCTTAAAGCAGTCCGCCGTCGAGATAAAGGGGGGAGGAAGATGCTAACTCCGAGAGCAGATCTTCGATTCTCGGTAAAGCAACCACAAGCGGTTTCAAGATTGAGTTTATACGTCGCAAGTCTACGACCATGCGACTCGATCCATTTTTTTTTGCGAACGAGAAAACAGGGGCTATTGAAAGAACAATCAGTCGTCGGTTCAATCAAATTTTGTTTCTTAAGATCTTCTATTTGGCTGTGGATTTCAAGTTTATCCTGTTCGTTTAACTCATACTGCCGCGTGTAACTACGTAGGCTGGGATTTTTCGGACGTAGTTCTAATTCAAACCCTTCATAAGTTCCCATTTCGCCTAAGTTTCGGGTGAAAACGTCTCTGTAGTTGTACAGCAATCTTGCCAGTTTATACCTGTCGTCCAAGGTAAGGCTATCATTAATATTAATTTTGTATTCCTTAATAAAATTGTCCAAGGTTTCTTTGCTTACTTCTTGATCGTCTCGACAGCCCTCTGTTTCCGGCCCTTTAAAAGGAGTTACTGAATTCACATTTTCTGAGAAGACTAATGAAGCTATTTTTAAATTTTTCTTTAAAATCACCGAATTAGGTTGACAATTTAATACACGGATAAATGCCATGCTATTATGCACAATTGATAAACATCCCGCCACTAGCACCGGTGTCACATTATTCCTAAAAGGTTCTAATAAAACCTTATTGGCAGGAAACATTTTTGGGATCCTTACGGCCAAGATGGCTTCGCTGAAACGGGGTATGATGACTGTCTTGCTCACGACAGCGCAAGAGTTATTCGATTGAAATTGCTGAAGTGGCAACGATATCAAACCGTCCAAAATCTCCACAGTTTTATTACTAAAATTAATAACAGCATGATTCTGAGACAAAAAAAATCCGTTCCCAGGATTAGGTTTGGAAATAGACGATCTACTACGATGAATTCCTGTGTGGTATTAAGTCCATTCATTAAACAAGGTACGTACACTTTCCCAATCAGCTTCAATGCTCGATCTGAAGCTGAAATCATTGTGGACTCGTTTCCTAACGGAAAAAGCTTTAAGTGAAATTGTTTTACCAAATTTGATGCAATGAGTGACCTTGGGGAGCCTGAATCCAGGAGGCTCTGAACCACCCTATTTGTTATTTTAAACACTACATATCGATATGACTCGTCACGTTGTGGCATACGCATGGTACCGGCTCGCCTTACCGGCATCGGCGACCGGCGCCGTCAAGCGTCCTGCGCTCGCGATAATCTGCAAGTGCGAGCGAAGTGCCTGAATTTGCCGCAAAATAGACACATTCTATTATTCGCAGGACATATCAGTATGTTTTCATGTGGGGCCAAACCACATTTATTGCACCTAACGGGTCCGGCGACAGATCCGGACTCTTCCTGATTAGGCTGGTACTGTTCATTATAATGGTGAGTGTACTGCTGTTCCACGGCATTGCCAAAACACCATTGCCCTCTAAATGGGGAAAAGCCACGGGATCCTCTCTGCAGATTAAAGCTACCACGAGTAAGAATTCGACCGTTGTTAGTTCTGCCCCTGAATTCTCGCCGGGTCGAATTATTCCCTCTAAATCCCTTATTCGGGCTGAATTGGCCTCCACGGTTTACATACCGATACTCATTTGACACAGCGGGGGACGATGATCTAGGTTTGTTCTCTTCCCGTCGATCCCCTTCAAAGGTTACCCGTCTCGCCGGTGATCTAACGCGTTCATTTTGCAATGGAGCGCTTGGAGTTACAGAGTCATAACGATCGGCCATTCTCTTAAGCGTCAGGCGCATTTCGGCTAGTTCTGCCGTTAAATTCTTATTTTCTGCCTCTTGTCCTTCGCCGATACTCATTTCTGCTACACGCGCGGCGTCTAAAGCCTGATTCATGGTTTCGGGTTCTTTGCTAAGCACAAAAGATGCAATTTTTGGCTTCAGACCGCTCACAGAAGCATATCTCATTGTCTCGTCCGAGGCGTCGATTTTATTAGCTAATTTTCGCGTGCGGCTCGCATATGCATCAACAGACTCGTTCGCTAGTTGTTTTTTAGAAAACATGTCGCGAGCGTTTCTAAACCTCAAGACACTTGGTTTTGTCCAACGTTGTTCGAAAGCATGCGAAAATGCCTGAAAATTTGAACGAGACGTGCTGTCTAAATTATCCGACCAATCCCCAGCCTCACCAACGCACATGGCTTTCGCTAAACGAAGCTTATCGGCGTCGTTGATTATTTGCTTAAATTCTAAGTAGTTCTTAAATCGACGCCAAAATTCGACGGGGTCGTCATCGGCACCGCCAGTAAATGGCGCTGGGCACAGTACACGCTCCTCCAATATCATATTTACCGGTGGAAAAAACATCTGTTGCGCTTGTGCCGCTGGGGCCGCCGTTACGGGGTTCACTTGCTGATTACCTGCCGGACCAGGTTGAGCTACTTGTGGAACTACAGGTGGTTGTGGTAGTTGTACTAGGGGTTGTCCTACTAATCCCACCGGTTGCTAAGGCTGTGGTGCCTGCACTCCCGGGTTTATGACGGGCGCTGGTGCGGCTATGACGGCCGCTTGTTGATCGGGCGCCGCCGCCTGCGCTGGAGCAGCCAATTGCGGAGCTACTAGTTGCGCTGCTTGCGCGACCGGCTGACCTGCCACTGCATCGGCATTCATAAGTTCGACTCTTATGGGTCTGTTATCGCCGTTCTGTCTTGCTAATTCAAAATCAGTCAACTCCTGCAGTTCTTGTAATTGTTCTTGGAAAACGAGGTTTTCTTGGCCCAATTTATCTTTTACTACGAAGAAATCGCTTTCTGAACTACTGTCATCCGAATGGCTTATGGGTTTCGTCCTAGTTTCAACCCGCGAAGCAGTAGTATGTATTCTGTATTCGGCTCGTTGAAAAATTTTAAAGCTTGAATCTGTTTCTGTCCCAGGTGTAACTGGATTCCTGTACGTATAAAAATTTATTTTTTCCTTTTAAACTGTCGTAGCCCTATTTTTCCTTAATTTTGTTACAGTTACGTTTTTCCTCCTCGGGTTACCAGGTATGGCGATTTTTGTCTGATTTTTTACGCTTTGTAATATTTCCTCTGAATCTACTGCAATTTGACGACCCTTATGAAATTTTACCGTAGATTCTCCCTGGAAAACATCGTCATCGCTACTTACGCTCGCTTTGGATAAATTTGCATTAGCCTCCGCTAATGAAATTGTGACGTTTGCCCCCAACGCAGCTAGGTCGACTTAGCTGAGGGGTCCACAACAATCTCGTAAAGGTCGGGTGGGTCCTTGATTTAGTCTAGACGTAGGACTGAAGGCCTCTAGTTTTAAAGTTATAACTAGTAATTATTACTTATTAATAATAAAGGGGACTATTTGTGAGAGAGCAATTCTAGAGTAACTCCCAGAGTAATCCGCCAGAGTAACTCTGCCAGAGTAACTCTACTGGAGTAATTAGCCTAGATAACAAAACAAACACGAGATTTTATTGTGAATAAAGTCGGAATTCTACCGAACAATATTTAATGAACTTTAGACCCAAAACAGACAATTTGTAGCGATTGAGTCCAATCGACGTTTACAAGCAATACACACTCAAAAGAAAGTTCTATACTTTGTCATATGCACTCTAAAAGAAAGTCCTACACTTTATCACGCCATTTAACAGCATTTTAGCAGTTCTTGCAGTTAGAAAGCGGTCAAAACGTCGTTACACGTGAAACACACACAAAAAAGTCCCGTGCTCTGTCATCAATTTGACAGCATTTTAGCAGTTCGTACAGTTAAAAAGCTATCAAAACAACGCCTACACGCGAAACACACCTTTGTCACTGGTGGCGGAAGTATGTGACATCC
>Ga0209671_1007182_pt1 | contig 11527 bp, 9 predicted proteins | sample WorMetHERISLAND2_2_FD_187401 | JGI IMG/M metagenome (GOLD analysis project Ga0209671, IMG submission 187401) | Marine gutless worms symbiont microbial communities from Max Planck institute for Marine Microbiology, Germany - Olavius geniculatus... | ecosystem: Host-associated > Annelida >...
TCCCAAACGCTGGGTTGTCGAGCGCTCGTTTGCCTGGCTGGAGAAATAGCGAAAGCTCAATACCAGCGTGCAATTTGTCACCCTGGCTTTTCTAGCCCTGTTGCTCCAAAGATTGTAAACAGGCTCTAAAAAAAAGCCGTAGGTGTAAGTGTAGGCTGGGTTGAGGAACGAAACCCCGCACCTAAATTTTCCGGTTATCCGCGCCGACAGCACGTTATCCCTTGCGAGCAGAGGATGTAGGTGCGGGGCGAAACCCAGCTTTATTAACAGGATTATTTTTCTTAAATAACAATTATAACATCCTGTTAATATTAAAAATCCTTTGAATCCTGTACCATTAAGGTAGCGGGGTAGAGCGGTTAGCAGGGCCATCGAATAATACTCACTGCAAAAACAAGACCTTGGATGGAAATTATTTTGCCGCAAATGAACGCGAATCAACGCAAATTGGTTGAGATCGACTCACCATGATCGACTGTTTTCGATGTTGACGGCGCGTACCGAAGCATAACGAGTGGTGAGCCGGCGTAGCGGCGTAGCGGCGTAGCGGCGTAGGATGCGGTGAGCGTGGCAGGTCTTACGGGATGGCATCACGAGCAAGCGCGAACCGCATCTTCGGAGAGGTGGCGAAGGGCCGGAGGTCTCGAGACCGGGGTAGACCGGATGCAGGTCCATTGACACGTCGTTGCGCAGAGTGAAAGTTCGCATCCCAAGCATGGCGATTCTCCGACTTTCGGTAGATGCAGCGACCGGCCGGAGTGCGTCCGGTCGGAGCTTTGGACTATGTTCTTTTACTTTACATAATATACATTCTACGAAATTATATCAGGCGCTTTTCCCTGAGATAATCCGTAAACGGTCTGCCGGAGAATCACGATACGTCCGCCGCGTAGATCGTCAGCACAAGTTCGGATTCGTCGATCAGGCGGTATTCCGGTGTCTTGCCCGATAATTGCTCACTGCGCGCCAGGATAATCGGCACCCCTTCTCCACGCTTGTCCATAATGCACAAACGATGGGACGCGAATTCGTCTCGGTCCACTGGCACCGGACAGCGCGCGAGCAGGCTGGTGATCGCTTCGTTGCGGCTGGCTTGCCGATACGCCAGGCTCTCCGGCGTCATCGTGTTAGGCAAGAGCCCCGGCGTGTAGAGCTCCAGTCGATCGTCGAACAGCCGCAGGCGCACTTTGCTGCCCGCCATCGAGTAGTCGCGATGCGCTACGGCGTTGGTGATTGCCTCGAAGACGGCAAGTAGGTCGTACTGGGGTAAATCCTCGCGCCCGCCCGCCTGGCTCTTGCGCGCCGCGATCCACATGTTCTTGCGCACGAAGTCACAGGCCGCGAAGATCTGCTGGTCCAGTGGTCCCGCAATGTCTCGGGCATCGCGCTGATAGGTCGATCCGGCCTGGGGCACCACCACCGATCCCTGGTAGGCCACGGCCTGAATAAAGGCGCCGGGCAGAAACCGCTCGGGTTCCCGACAGGCCATGAGAATCCCGGCCACCGTCGGTCGCCAAGTGCTGGTATCTTCCTGCGAAGCCATTGCCAACTTGGCGAGCAGCTGTTCCGGCGTGTCGATCGAACGCGGCGTACCGAAGCGACGCCACAAGGGTTCATCAAGCTCGGTCAGCGTTGCCCGCGGCACCGGGGTTTCGTCGAACCGAATCAGACGCGCCTGGCTGCGCTGTTGGAACAAGCGGGCTAAGTAGTCGGACGGCAGCTTGCGTTTGGAGCTGCCGACGCGATGGAGATAACCACCGGGACTGCCATGGACAAACAGGCTGCGTGGCACTTCGATCTTGAGTACCGCCAACTCCTCACCCGTGGTCGATGGGAGCCAGGGGCTGCCATGGACGAACACGCTGCGTGGCACTTCACCCATGGTCGATGGGAGCCACAGGCGTTGGATCTCCGGGGCCAAGGGCGGATCGACCCGCTGGGCACAGATCTCGAAGAGGAAGCGCTCGACCAGATCCAAGTGCTTGACCGGGATCCCCAGGATGTCTCGTGTCTTGTCGTCTATCCCGAGGATCAGTACCCCACCGCGCGCATTGGCAAAGGCGGCCAATTCATCCGCAATGGAATCACGATGGGGAGCGCTGACCCGCTCGCCGGTGAATCGGACCTCCTTGAGCTCCAGGAAGGAATCCTCGCCGAGCCGGATCTTGTCCAGCAGCTCCTGGGTACTGTCAAACACCGCTCACCTCCCGTCCCAGGCGCTGATAGCGACGCTCGAAGGCCTCGCGCCCGCCTTCCATCACCCGGCAGACCTCCTGGCTGGCGGACTCCTTGCGACCCGTGTCGCTTTCCTCCTCCACGACGGGGCCTGTACCGTCTCGGCGCCAATGCAGGTGGTGACGCACAGTGTCTCGCATTATGGAGAGGGTTATGGCTGTCGTGTCCCGGAGCCCGCCCTCATCGTCCCGGCCCCGCGGTATCCGGTTGAACCGCTCGAAGGTCGCGCGCGGCTCGCTATGCTCGTCCAATCGATCCAGCTCATGTTCCCGTCGCAATCCGAGCCGTAGTGCATGAACGACAGTCGATTTGCCCGTGCCGCGCCCGCCGATCAAGGCATTGAACCAGGGATTGCATTCCAGCCGAGCCGACTCACCCTGCCCCATGTAACGGGCATCGGTGATCTGTACGGCTTCGATGAAGTGCTCCGGCAGGGCAAAGGGATCGAAGGGCCGCGGGTCATCACCGCGGCGGATGGAGAACCTTTCGCCATCCATCAGTGCCAGGCGCAGGCCCCCGAGAGCAGGGGTGGCCATCTTGACCCAGGTAAAACGAGAGCCGGGCCTGTTTGCGTTGCGAAAGTTGTGGCAGTCGCTACCCAGCACCCGCGCTAGTCGTTTCGCCTGTTTTTCGACGCGACTGGGCAGTGGATGGGCCATGTCCTCCCACTCGACGGCCAGCAGACCGTCGGTATCCATCACTTGGCGGATCGTATCGGCATCGAATCGGCACTCGCGCGTGCCTTCGCGCACGGCAAGCAATGCCTTGCCCTGATCGCCCTGCCGGTCGGCGTGGGCCGGAATCGGAATGCCGCCGGCAGCGATGACCGCGCGAACCACCTCAGCGGCGCCCAGGCGCGTTACCCCGTCGCTGTCCCCCTTGGTCCCTTCGTAACCAACCCGCCCCAGTAGGGTATCGATTCCGCTGGTCGTGGTACTCGGATCGAATACCGCGAGCAGATGAAAGCCCCCTTGAACCGAGAGCTCGACACCTGGAAATAGCGTCAATTCCCGAAACCCGTCGGGTGCCGTCCCGGCATCCGCTTGTGCTTTCATCCGGCCATAAGCCGTCTTGAGGCAATCCACCCAGGCGCCGCTGTTGTGGTCGGTAATGGCTACACAATCAATGTCCGCTGCCATGTAGCGCAGCAACCATTGCTCGGGAGTCAGCGCGTCCTCTTGTCCGATCAATCCATGCCAAGGCGTATCTCTCGACGCCGGTGTATGGGTATGGAAATCGAACTTCCACCAGCGCGACCCAGGGTAGGGCCAGTCCCTCCGGGTATGATTCGTCATAATATACCCTGCTAAATCAGTGCCTCGGCGACGCCTGCCGCCTGGAAGGCGGCGTCCCTTAATAAACCCTAACCTCCGGGTGCAGGGTGAGCGCGTATAAAATTTTTTAAAATCAATGACTTCAGATGATTGTGAGTCAAACCTAATAATATAGGTTAATTGTAACTTATTGATTTATAAGGGCATGCGCTCGCCCTGCCTCCGGGTGTGTTTCTCAATGGTACAGGATTTACAGTATGTTATAATTGTTATTTAAGAAAAATAATCCTGTTAATCCTGTTAATCCTGTTAATCTTGTCCTATTAGCAGCTGGCACGACGATGATGTCAACGGCCCCTGGTTTCGGGTAGTGCGTCAGTTTGAACAATTACACCTTCTGGCGACGGCGAGCCACAGCCCGCCGCCGTTTTGTCCATCGCTTAGCCCAACATCCGCAGGGCGTCAGCGAACCGGCAAAACCTAACCATGCGTATGCACATGCGCCCAAACTGACGCACTACCTGGTTTCGATACGGTTAGTAAGCTCAATCCGTCAACCCTTCCGGAAAAACTCCGGGGAACAGATAGGCCACCGCATGCATCGGCAGACCTATGCGTACCGGACCTTTGGGGGAATCCGATTGCAGGAGCCCTTCCCTTATCAGACCGCCGACGATATCCCGTCCCGCGCGCTCCGAGTATCCCGTCAAAGAGGCGGCCTCGCCACGGGCAAGTGAACCCCTCAGGAAGACAGACAGCAAGACGGACCTAGCCACGGACTTCATGGGTCTCCCAGGTAGAATCCCGGCGGCGCGCAGCCTTACATAGGCCTCGATACGCTGGTGCAGATTATCCGTCGCGAGTAGCTCCCCCATAAAACGCGCCTGGTCGATGCAGGTCTCGAGCAGGAACCGGCAACAGCCCGTCAGCCCATCCAGAGATAGATTACCGCGTCCGTCATAGTCGTTTCTCCGCCGCGCATCCGCCGCCGCGAGCTGGCCCAGATAGTCCGCACGGCGTCGAGCCAGACCGCGACTCATAGACCACAGCCCATACCCCTTCAGCCCCACGGCATGGAAATAAGTGTCGGTGAACAATCTCGTCACGCGCCCGTTGCCATCGAGAAAAGGATGGATCCATGCCAATCTGTGATGGCTGGCCACGGCAGCAATCAGCTTGCTGTGACCTCGATGCCTGGAGGGAGCATAAACCTGGGCGAATCGCCTCAGAAACCGGTTGAGGACGGTGTGCTGCGGTGGAACATGGCGACCGACCCGGACATCCTGCCGGCGCAGTTCGCCAGGCGCCACCGTGTCCCTGTCCCCTGTTTTTGGGTCTTTGAGCGCGCGAAAGACCTGCGGCAGATGCCGGTAGAAGCGATCATGGAGCCAACACAGAAACTCAGTACCACAGATTTGGATCTCCGGCTCGTGCGCAAGCCGCTTTTCCATGTCCTCCTGAACCTTGATGTGGGCCCGGCTCTCCAATTGGAGGGCGCGCCTGGCGGGGTCCGCGGAGTAGTCTTCCCGCAGCGCTCGCTCGATATCGACCGGATGGGTGTTGTGGCCTTCGATGAGGTTGGAATAGTAGCTGTTGATGGACCGGAAGAGCGTGCGCAAGGCCCGCTCGGTTACGGGATGCAGATTAGCCGCCGTCCGTGCGGATTCCGCCACCAGGTCCAGGGCCAAATCGGCCAGCTCCGAGTCGGCGGCGGGAAGCAAGGGTTCCATTGCCGATGGGTGCTGGTACATGGCAAGTGTGCCGATCTTACTGCCGATCTATTCCGATATTAACCATATGCTTTAAATAGTAAAAATAGGATAAATCGACTGCTTGCGCAATCTTTTTTGCCGATACACTTTTAGCCAGACAGCTTCTCAATGTTCGACAAGCCGCGATGGTTGCTGTAATAACCACAAGCCTTTCAGGTCAATGGATACGGCCTCGAATGGTGGTGCGGTAACCTGGTCGCTACCGGCAAAGCGGCCAGCTTCAACCCAGGCGCCGGCGTCGAGCCGGTAGACCTCCAAAGTTTGCTTGACCGGATCAATCAGCCACGCATACCGCACACTATAGCGTGCATACAGTGGCATCTTGTCCTGACGATCCTTCTGTTTGGTGGATGGAGAGAGGATCTCACAGAACCAATCGGGAACGACCTCGAAGCGATGATCCTCCGGCAACGGCAGCAACGGCATCCGCTCCCGCTGCCAGCCGGCCAGATCCGGCACGGCCACTTCAATATCCCGCACAAAGTGGACCTCCGGCTCGACAAAGATCCACCAGCCACCGGGACCATCTATGCCGTCGTCATAACCACGTCCAATTGAGCGATCAACACGAACAGCGACGCGAGCATGGTGTTTAGACAGCCGCGGTTGGGTGTGGAGTTGGCCATTCAGAATCGCTCCGGTCACTCCTTCAGGCAAGGCCTCCAGGGCTTCATAGAGGGTTGGTTGATGTGCTGGTGCTGGTTGCATCATGGTTTTTCGGTCTCTGCACAATGCGGTCGATTGTTCGTCTAGCTATTTGGAGTATGCCAATAATCGTCGGCTTGGTCCCCTGGCATTTTCCGACGCGTAGGATGCGGTGAGCGCAGTAGGTCTTATCGGAAGGCACCGCGAGGAGGCGCGAACCGCATCGATGGCGCGGTGAACAGGGTAACCCAAAGATGCGGTTCGCGCGGAGAGAGCGTGCACCGATCAGCAAGCTCGGAACCACCGCGCTCACCACATCCTACATCGATCTGTGAAGATTCGCGTGATTCGCGGTTTTTCTTACGGCTGGAGATCGGCCGGGGGCTGGGCGTAGGGGAGGCGGTAGAGGGCGATGCGGCCCATGGTGAGGGGGACCGCGATCCAGCAGGTGCTTTGGTCCCGATCACAGCGGAAATCGAAATCCCAGGGGCCAGGATTCTGCGGTAGCTCGGGCAGCCGCAGGGTGAAGAGGGCTTGGCCGGTTGTGGCCGCCGGGGCGTCCTCCGGACCCAGATCCCAGACCCGGACCGTCATATCACCGCCGACGGTGGCAAGCTGGCGGCCGTCCGGGGCAAAGGTGGCACGGTAGACCGTGTTCTCATGGCCCACCAATTGCCGCGGCTCGGCGGCGGTGTCAGCATCGCCGGTGGTCTGGTCGAGGTCGTGGAGGGTAACTGTTGCCGCCCCGCGTCCGACAACGGCGACACGACGGCCATCCGGGCTCAGGCTGGCCCAGAGGGGCCAATCGGACAGATCGGCAATGGTGCGGCCCGAGGTCAGCTGCAAGCCGTCCCGTCGCCAAAGCCGGAGGCGGCGTTCTTCGATATGCGCGGTTAATACTGTGTTGCCGTCCGGCGTGAAGTCAACGGCGGCAATCCTGCCCGACTCCGCCGCCCGTGACAGCTTTCCTTCACCGCTCTCGAGATCGAACAAACCCACCTGGCCATCATAGTCGGCGGTGGCCAGCAGCCGTCCGTCCGGGGAGAAATCGACTGCATGGACACTGGCCGAGTGTTGCTTGAAATGGTGCAAGGGCTCCAGTGACAGGCCGTTTTTATCACGGCGGATACGCCAGCTTCGGGCGGTGTTGTCGTAGCTGGCGGTAGCAAGCATCTGTCCATCCGGCGCTACTGCGAGTCGCAGCACTGTGCTGCCGTGCGCATCGGGCAAATCAAGTCGCAAGGCGCCCGGTGTATTCGGCGACGACTCGACCGGTGCATCGCCTGCATCCGCTGCGGCTGCAGATTCTCCGTCAAGGAGGGCAGCAGCCGAATCCGCTGTTTCGGGCGGCAATGCATAGCCGCGGACGGCACCGTCCCTGAAGCCGATCAGCAGATCACCTGTCTTGTTGCCCACCGGGTCCGGTAGCAGGCGGGCGGAGATCGGCTCCTGACCTTCCGGATCCCAAATCCACTGGCCGGCCCGCTCCAACGGCCAGCGGCGGACAGTACCGTCATTGGCGGCGGTGTAGGCCCAAACATTGCGGACGATGACCGACCAGAGCCCGGCCACATGGCCTTGAAAAACCCGCAGGGTGGTACCGGAGGCCAGATCCCACAGCCGCAGATCATTGTCATAGCTGGCGGACAGCAGGCGTTGACCCGATGGGTCGAAATCGAGGTCCACCACCCTGTTCTGATGACCACGCAGACGACGTAGAGGCCGACCACTGGTGGCGTCCCAGACAATGATCGTCTTGTCGCTGCTGCCGGTGGCGATCCATTTGCCATCGGGGCCAACAGCGACACTATTGACCTGATCGGTGTGGATTCTCCGCAATAACTGCTCCCCATCAATCGCCGGATCCCAGATCCCGACCTGACCTCGATAGCCACCGCTGACCAGCCGACCGTCCGGCAGCCAGGCCAGGCTGGTGCCATCGGCGATGTTACTGCTCAGGCCGGCGAGGGTACGGAGCTGCTTGCCGCTGGCCATGGACCAGAGGGTGATGCCATCGCCCTGACCGGCGCTGGCCAAGGTTTTACCGTCCGGGCTCAGTGCCAGAGAGAAAACCGCTGCCGGGGCTTGCCACCGATCTTTAATCCGCCAGTCCAGAACCGACCACTGGATGATCCGGCGGTCGGCGCCAGCACTGATCAGGGTTTTGCCGTCAGCAGTGAAGCAGACAGCATTGACAGCACTGGTGTTTCCCGCTTTCGGATCATGCCCTTCCAGCCGGTGTATCAGCTCGCCGCTGTGGGCGTCGAAGACCACCAACTCGCCGCGCTCGCCGCCAGCAACCAGCCAACGGCCGTCCGGGCTCAGGGCCAGGTCGATGAGGGCGGCATCGGCGCCACGATAAATCCGGTCCGCTTCGCCGCGACGCAGATCCACAAAGCCCGCCAGCAGGTTACGGGCATGGCGGCGCTCGGCGGGGATGGCATCGTCCAGCTCGACGGTCCGGCCGAGCACACGCCAGGCGGCGGCATAGTCCTCGCCTTGGGCCAACAAAGCGGCATGGGTGAGGCCGGATTCGAAGAGCTGCTCGGTCCGCTGCTGCTCGGCTGCGAGTGCTTTTGTCTCTTCGGCAAGGGCGCGTTGTCGTTCCGTCCAGGCCCAAACGGCCAGGAGCAGGGCCACGACCAGTCCAAGAACAGAGATCCCGGCAGTGATCCAGGCCCGGCGTAGCTTCTGGCGCCGGCGGGCCTCTTCGGCGGCGCGCTCCGTTTCGCGCTCATCCCGGCTGGCATCCAGAAAACGCATGGCAAGCGCAAAATCGCCGCCGTAACGTGCGGCCCAGGCGGCGGTGGGCCGGCGTTTTTTTCGCCCCTGCTGCCAATCCAGGGCGTATTGCAGATCCGGGTCGATCCAGAGGGCACCCTTTTCCTGATCCCAACGTCGGGCGGCGGATTCCAGGCGCTGGTAGAGCTCGGCCTGCTCGGATTCGTCGGCGGTCCATTCCTGGAGCCGCCGCCACTGGCGGATCAGGGCTTCGTGGGTGATGTCGATAGTGTCGTCGGGACCGAGCGGCTGGTCCGCCGATGGCATCAGGAAATTGCGGTCGGCCCGCCGGAAGGGCTCGGTACAGGCAATGACCTGCTCCCAAGGAACACCGGCGACATCGGCGACTTCCGAGATCCTGACCGGACGGCGGATATCGCGCTTGCCTCGTTCACCCTGGGCCCGTTCGGTAAGGGCTCGGAACAGGACTCCGCGGTGCGCTCTTGGTCCGAATCGAGCTTGGCAAATGCCTCGTCGGCGTGTCGGTCTAAAGCGGCACTTAGGCCACCGAGTGCATCGAGGCCGGTCTCGTCTAGGACGGGATTGGCTTGACCCTTGGCAATGGCGTTGTCCCACAGGCGCATCAGCAGATGTTGCAGCAGGGGTAGTTGGTCCTGCTCGTGGGCGACCTCGATCAGCAGTCGGCGTGTCAAGCCGTCGGTAACGTCGCCGCCGGACTCGTTCCCGAATCGGGGCAGCCGGACCGGGAGTTGGATGGCATCGGCGAGCTGCTCCGGGCTCAGGCGGGGAGTTAGAAAAAGGCCGGCATTGATGGCCTCCGGCAGATCCGGGTAACGGGAGCAGTCGCCCAGGAACTCGGAGCGCATGGTGATGACCACATAGCAGTCCGGGTGGCTGGAGGCGGCCAATAGCAGAGCGACGAAGGCAGCAGTATCGTCCGCGGATGCCGTAGGCTGGGTTGAGGAACGAAACCCAGCGGCATTAACAGGCCGGAAACGGAAGAGCTCCTCGAACTGATCCACCAGGATCAACAGACGCTCGCCGTCCGGCAGGGGCCGCACGCCCAACTGCCAGTTCAACGCACGGCTGCCGCGGCGCAAATCCTCTTCCAGTGCGGCGATACGTGCAGGCTGTTCGTCGGTGGGGCAATCGCGGCCCATGCCGGTATCACGGATCAGCACATCGGCCAGGCGCTGGAAGGGCCGGTCGCCGGGGCGGAGCTCGGCAATACTCCAGCGCGGCTCGGCACTGCCACCGGACGACTCGGATACCGGCTCGGAAAGAGCCACATAGCTGAGGGTCGGCAACAGGCCGGCCCGCACCAGGGAGGATTTACCGGAGCCGGAGGTGCCGAGTACGGCCAGGAAATAGGTCTCGGCCAGCTTGTCGAGCAGCTGATCGATCTGGTCCTCGCGGCCGAAGAAACGGTCCGCCTCGTCACGACTGAATGGCCGCAAGCCGGGATAGGGGCGGCGGGCCGTACTCATGTCCGCAAGCCCCTGGCAAAATCACAGGCACAGTCGACGACAGTGCCATCCGTTACCCGGTGAACGCGCGTGCCGGGCGGGTGGAAATTCAGCGGTTGATCGCCCAACTGACAGATGTCCAGGCTCGGTACCCGCTCCGGGCGCCTGGTGGCGGCCTTTGTGTATTCCCGCAGCTGTTCGTGGACCTCACCGACGGGACCCGAGCGAAAGACCATCAGCACGGCGGTGGCCAGCTTGAGGTTTTCACGTAGATCGTGGAGTAGCTCCGAGGGCTTGTAGTCGGCACGCCGGTCCTGTGCCATCAGGGGGACCACGCGGCCCAGGCCCTCACAAGCGGCCAGGGTGCGGGCGATGTCTTGGACCAATGAGGCATCACGACTACCGCCGTTGATCATGACCAGCTGGTGGCCCTGGAAGGGAGGTATGGGTGGGTCACAGAGTGCTGATGGTTGGCGTTGGGCGGGCGTGATGGGCTCCGGGCTTGGCATGGATGCGGCAAGTTGTCCGAGCTGCTTGAGCTGCGTGAGCCGCTTGGCCATGTCACGGGCCATGTTCTGCTGGATATGGCCGTAGTCCCTATCGGTGGAATCTATGTTCGGGAACCAGCGGGTGCGAGGCTGGTTGGCCTGGTCCGGGTACCAGAACCGGTAGCCGAGTAGCTCTCGGAGCTGGTCCCGGATTTGCTGACCTTCCCCATCGAGCTCGTCACACTCCACCGGATTCATCCAGACCGGGAATAATCGCTTCTGCCAGTCTGGATGGTGTTCTTTGAAAGTGGTGAATTCCTGTCGGCACCAGCGAGAGGCAAACTAGGCCTTGGACAGGATGGGGATCAGTAGCGCCGAATCCTTCAGGTCGTCACTGATCTTGGGAGTAACGGCATCGCTGCCGCGCAGTTGCTCATAATCCAACCAGATGCGCTCGCCTTCGGGAATACGACCGATTTCACGGCCCAGGTGTTTGCGATAACGGTCACGGAAGGTACTGACCCAACCTCTGTTACCGCCGTGCTGGTCGGGACCACCGTCCGTGTCGAAGGACTGGTTATCGGCCCAGGCGTAGCTGATGAAGGCGTGGTGGCGGTACATATGCGAGGTTCATGCCCACGGTCGGCGGCGATGATACCAATCAACCACTATGGACTGAAAGTCCATAGTCTGGGTTGCGACTGAAAGTCGCTGTTTCGGCTAAAGCCGACTGAAAGCCTCAGACTGAAGTCAGCTCGAAATGACTGAAAGTCGGGGCTCACTCGACTGGAAAATCATCATCATTATGACCCTGATGTTCTCGATGCTTCTTTATATACTCTCTGATAATATCGTCTGTAATATACCCCGAACTGAAAGCACCATACCCAATGGCCCAAAAGTGT
>Ga0209671_1007184_pt1 | contig 11526 bp, 8 predicted proteins | sample WorMetHERISLAND2_2_FD_187401 | JGI IMG/M metagenome (GOLD analysis project Ga0209671, IMG submission 187401) | Marine gutless worms symbiont microbial communities from Max Planck institute for Marine Microbiology, Germany - Olavius geniculatus... | ecosystem: Host-associated > Annelida >...
GTGCATAATTATGTGTACTTTAATTTATCTCTTTTAATTCATGTTGTATCATTGCAGTGCCAAATAACTGTTGAAATTTTTGGTTTTGTTTAGCCATTTTCTTCATAGTTACCAACTCTCTAGGTTAGTAGCTGTCCACTAAACCTACACTTTTTGCATTTTTTGGAGTAGAACTTTTGCTCTTCTGTGCCAGGCAACACTGCCAAAGCAGGTCACAGGGTGGTGGAATTTTTTTTCACTTGTTATTTATGCGTAAGATTTTTCTTAAATTATAGCACACATGTAGAGCAGAAGCTGTAATGTTGTTGTGAGTTTAGATGAGTTACAACTCCGGCAGGCAGTTTACACTGGGAATGATCAGCTAGGTCAGTAGTGACTTTGGTTTGCTTGCGACTTTTTTTGGTTTGCTTGTTCCATTGTTTATACTCATATGGTGTGCTTATTTCATTTGTTCGTTATTTCATTCAGCAAGAAGAGGTTCTGCAACTACGTAGATAGAATTGGTACATAATTGTCAAATGACAACTGCATATATTTTGTGCTCAAATTACCTTGTACATTTGCAGTTTGACAATTAAATAAACATTTGATTTGATTTTGAGAGGTTAGGTATCATTATATCGTTGGAACGAGAAGTTTGCAGCAATGTTTTGTTTGTCATATTTGTATGCATTTTGTAGTGAGTGAATTGTTGTCGCAAGGCATTAATGCTTCGTGCACTGACCACAAGTTGCGATCTCCACTGCATATAGCTGCAGCCAGTGGCAATGAGCGAATCGGTTTGTACACAACACACATGCTAATTACAGATGATAATTACTTGTTCCGATAGAGGGAGGTCATGTCTCTGCATCGCCTTTTTCTCTGTCCATGAGACTCCTGAAAGAAAGTTGGGAACAGATTTTGATTATTTTGATGCCTTTTCAGGTTGTGGTGAATGTGGCATGTGGCCCAAGAAACTGTTGATTAGCTTCTGGTCATGGTCAGGATCAAGATTTGTATTTAGAACTTTTTTTACAGGATTTATATTGTCATGATTTCTGTAGATAATTTTCAGTTCAGGTTAGAATGCAGAGTTTTTGTCTAGTTTTAAGTTGGTTAGTCATGACAAATTAATTATTCATGAATTTGATTGGGCCTATTATGCGTGAAAGCAGTTACTGCTGTAGTGCGTCTTAGCCATCGCAATTCTGTCTATCCGTCTGTCCATCCGTCACACGGGTGAATTAGTCCAAAACGGTGCAAGCTAGGATCACCAAATCTTTACGGTTGGCTACTGGAAGACTCTAGTTTTAGGATTCGTAAAGCTTTTCCATAAATTCGAAAGGGGTCACCCCCAGCAAGGGCACTAAATGAGAGGAGGTGGGAAAAATTTGCAATTTTCAGCCAGTAAGTTGCTGTATCTCAGAAATGGTGCAAGATAAGACCTAGGGTACTATTAGTTACTAATAGGAAGTTGTACACGGGCACTCAGAGCAATGACCTTGGATGACCTTGAACACCAAAGTAGAGGTGTTTATGGATTTTTTTGGCAATTTTTGGGCTGTGAGACACATTTGAAGTGCAGATTTTGCTGAAATCAGTAGAGATAGACAAGTAAAAGCTGCATATGAAATTTTTAGCATTTGATATAGATTTTGATGATCTAAGTCTCGATTTTCTGGGTTTAAGGAAACCTGCAAACAAAGGCATCAAAGAAGTCGTTATTTTACCGCTGCTGGCCAGTCTTTTGTGAAAAACGGTTGCAGATAGGCATGGGCATTCTGCCTATCACAGCAAGCACTAGTGACGAGCTTTTTAGTTGTACCAACATTGCTGACTTTGAAAAACCCTGAATTTCCATAGTAAGGAGTTTTATTGATTCTTGCGAGCGAATTCCAACGAAATGGCTGGAGATAGACTAAACAATTTGCGAACAAGAACTGCTATAGGCTTTCTTGCAGGGATGTTAGGCCTTGACCTTGGCCTTGACACTTAAGGCCTTGGCCTTGGCCATGGTTGTCTTGGCCTCGGCCTTGGCTTTGGCCTTGACACTTAGTTCTTGGCCTTGGCCTTAAATGACAAGACCAAGGATGAAAAAGAGTTACTGTGTGTAAGCACTAAGTGGATTTGTTAGCTGTAGTTATTGCTAATATTCTCACAAGCTTTACTCCCTGTTTCTGTGCCCATAAACGAAAGCGGAATTAACCTGTTTAATTTTGTTTGCAGCGATAGGCAGTAACTACTTTGTAGTTAACTACACGTAGTTTAGCCTTATTAGGCTACTAAAACGTAGCGCTGCAGCCACAACAGAGTTAATTGCAATTGCACAACACAGCGTGTATAGGCCTAGTGTAGACCACCAACTGAACAGGAATGACTTTACAACTTTATTATATAGTCGCTGGTCACTTCAGGCCACTGCTGAGTCTGTGATCATATCTTTGTCTGTCTCTGCTTTGATCTGTAACAACTTGATGCTCTCTCTGTTCTTAGCTTTCAAGCTGTCCTTCATGTGTGTCCATTTCATTGATGTGTTTATGATGCTTGACATAATTACATGCTCAGTTGTACACGATACTCATATCGTAAAATGTGGTTTGTTATGACATCTCGCTCCACGAAATTAAAGTGCATGCAGTGTAGTTATAAAAGTAACTACTTAGCTACAAGGTAGGCCTAATTGAAAAAGTAGTTGTACTGTAGTTGAATTACTTTTAAGTAGTTGATGCCAATCACTGACTATTTGCAATGTTAAAGCAAAATTAAATCCCTGCGATCAGGCATATGGATTGGATTGGATGTGGGTCAGCATTCGTGTCATCATCATGGATTGGGTTGGATTGGGTCATAAAGTTGATAGATTGGATTGGATTTAGAAAATTGGACCCATGTCCAACTCTGTGCTATACATTTTTTAGTCTTGGCCTCGGCCTCGGCCTTGGCCTTGGCCTTGGCGTTTAATGTTGTGGCCTTGGCCTTGCCTTGGAGGTATTTTTGTGGCCTTGGCCTTGAATGCTCTGGCTTTGGCCTTGGCCTTGTGCTCTGGCTTTGGCCTTGGCCTTGTACCTGTGGCCTTGTTAACATCCCTGCTTTCACGCATCTCATGAGCATCAGCTTAGATTTCTTGTTATCTTTAGCACCGTGCACAAATACTGCATACAGTTAAAAACAAAAATGTTTTAGTAGTTATTCAAACAATTTCAATTTAATTTCAAAGCAGCATGTGATAAATGGCCACCCAGTCACCCAGTTAGCTGAGTTTGGCACCCCACAACTTTGCCTCCAGTGCGGAGTTGAATGCTGTTGAACTCTGAGAAACATGCTTTTTACTTGCCAGCACTAATCTGTTTGTTTGATTTTTAAAATCAGAAATCAGCAATTAATTGAATTACCACAAGTTTGTGAAAAGCCGTTATGCTAAGTGAGAACTGAGATGAAAATGTAGAATGCTTAACCATTTTGACAGATGTTTTAGTAGTAAGTAAAACCTGAGAAATGCACTAAGTGCTTTAGTTCTTTCATGTTTGTTAATAAATGTACAAAACATCAGTTTATACACTTGTTAACGGCAACATTCAAGGACTTGCACATCGAAAACAGCAAAAATTACAAAAGGTGATATTATTCAGCAGCACATTGACACACAGTCAGTGTGATGCGGTCAATATCACCTTTTGTAATTTTTGCTGTTTTCGATGTGCAAGTCCTTAAATGTTGCCGTTAACAAGTGTATAAACTGATGTTTTGTACATTTATTTTACATAAAAACCTGTTTATGTGTGAAATGTGAATGAAAGAAAGCCGAATGAAAAAAACAATTACAAAGTTGTACAAGTATAACTTGTGATATTAAATTAATTTAATTAATTTTAATTAAATTTTTTAAATAATATCAAATTGTCTTAACTTTGCTTAGTGCAAATTTTAATTGTTACTTATAGAATTATATTAAAAAGGTTTGTTGATTTTTTTTGTAAATTACGCAAAACGACACGTTCGCGTTTAAGCGATAAGATACGTCACGTTAGTATACCTCAGTGCGCATGCGTAGATGGCGACAATCAAAACTTCCGGTCATGTAAGTGGGTGTGGTTGTATGTGGTAATTTGATTGTTTGATTTTTCTGATTTTGAAACGTTTGGGATTACATCCGACTGAGTCTACAGAGATCTTGGTGGTAACAGCTGGTGTAGTTGTGGACGATGAGTTCGTCGTCATTTGCGTCATCGTCCGACAACGGTCGACAGGACGACACGACTGGTTCACATCCTACCAGACGAAACAGTAGTGCTACGCAGGACAACTCGGCGTTCGAGTGTAACATCTGCCTCGACACGGCGCGGGACGCGGTTATCAGCATGTGTGGTCATCTCTTTTGGTATGTACTGTGCAACATTTTTTTATTCAGCATTACAATACGCAGTTTTCTGTGCTTTTGAGTTCTGACGTTGAAGTGATTCCAACTTTTGATATGTAATGTACAAAAATGTACAATTTTATGGCATAGTTATTTAGCCGAACATCAACCAGTCTGGGAATTAGGTGTGGAAAAGGTTTAAGTGGCTTCTGGAAATTTTATATTGCTGAAATTTTGTTTGGGACGAGTGGAGTTTACTGGGCGCCATAGGAATACACCTAACCTTAACTCTAAACCCTAACCTTAACCCTACACCTAACCCTGACCCTACACCTACTCCTAGTCCTAACCATAACCCTATTGGTAGTTATACGGTATATATGTGAAATAATAGGCGCAATGTATTCCTATGGCGCCCAGTAAACTCTACCCTTTTGTTTATCACTGTTAAAGCATTATGACTGATGTATGTGAAGTTGCTGAAGAAATAGTGTTCCAGCTGCAGTTGACGTTACTTAATGTTATATGTGATACTTGAAGTAATTTTATTTAATTAAATATAGTTATGGTGAAGGTTATAGTTAGTGTTTGGGCTTATAGACTAATTTGTCTATGTTTTTTTGCTAGATTGTCTGTTGAATTTGTGCACTGGTGAATTTCAGCTGGCCGTGTTTACATCAGTGGCTGGAAACGCGACCAAACAGACCCATGTGTCCTGTGTGCAAGGCTGGCATCAGCAAGGACAAAGTTATACCACTGTATGGGCGTGGGAATGCAAATCAGCAGGATCCACGGTTTGTATTATGAATTTTTCTTCAGCACGTCTAGCGTTAAAACGTTTGGTGCATTTGAATAATTAATGTTCTGTAAAGACGCATGACACATTTTGTTGTTTAGCTGACCAGTCGGTGGTTAGACCTGGTCACTGAGGGTGAAGTAGGACCTCTTGGGAAGTTGGGATTTTTGTCATCACACGAGCACTGACAAAGTACTGAATAGTAAAGTTATTTGGAATGTTATGGTAATAATATTGTTGTTGTCAGAATTATTGGTTACTCTTTTTCTAAATTGTGCAGAATTTAACACTTATCATTTTTCTATAATAGTATTTTTGTTGCTCTGATGCCAGTGTCATCAAAAGTTACTTAGGTGTACTTAAACAATTTTTTATAATTCATTTCTAGTTGCTCTGCTAATGTGCTTTAGTTTTCAGTAATGTGTAATTAGGTATTGTTAACAAAGTATTTCCATGACCTAGTGTTATGCATTGCACCATTCTTATGCAGAAGCTGAGTTTCTGTACTGTCTGAATGTTGTAGAGAGAAAGTACCTCCGCGACCTCAGGGCCAACGTTCTGAACCAGATAATGGCAATGTAAGCACCTTAAATGCTTTGGTAACTAATTTGCATTTTTTTTTGTTTACCATGATCTGCAAAGAACTGCAACAGGCATACATGGAGCTGAGGTGCCAATCAGTGAGCAGTATAATTTATATTTTGGTTTCTGCATGGGAGCAGCTGACATAGTATTATTTAAAGTCCAAGTTGCACGAGAAAACAATATTGGCTAAACATGTGTAGAATGTATGCTAATTAATAATACCCTGATCAGTTGAAATAAAAACATCACTTTACATCAATTTCAATACAAAATGCTGTTGTGCGAATGGAATGATGATGTCATAAACAACACTTTGTTTATAGCATTTATTGCAGCATGCGAGAAAGTTAACACATTATGAGCTGGCCATAGCGTCGATGCAGCGTGCGCTCAGAGAGGGGAAATAGCTTGCATTCTGAAAGCAAAGGTCGGAATCTGTCGGCGATTGGTGCAACAAAAAGGGCATATCGTCGGCCTATTTTCAGTATGACAGCGACTTCTCGAAATGCAAGCAAAGTCTTTTCGCTCGGTTCCTCGCTCCATTGATGCTGCTAGCGTTCAAATTCCGTTGAATGCTACATTGATGCTAATAGTTGTTTGTGATGTCACACTTTCATCACATTTATTCACGTTAAACTTTATTTTTACAGTATAAAGATAGCACTGGCAACAGGAAGATTAATAAATATTGACAAACTACCATTTGATTAAGTCAATTAGCGTTTTATAACAGTTACATAAACTGATGTGACTTGGACTTTTAAAGAAATTTAGCAGCATCTGTAAAGTGTGTGGTGCAACATGAACAGAAACATCAGATGAGAAGAGAAGAGCTGTTGGGCTGCTACCTGTCAGCTTAATGTTTTTCATTGAAATCTCTGTTGATACTTTTATTGATAAATTTTAGTGTTTTACTACCCGTGTCTTTGAATAGATTCAGGTTGAAACAGTGACTTAATAAGTCACATAATTTCATCAATTTACAACATTTTTCTTTTACTGTTGATGTTTCGGCAACCGCTGCTGCTTTCTTCGGAATGACTGTCCACCAGGTGTCGCTGCAGCGGACAGTAAGCAATCATAGATTCTAGTCAAAGCATAGGTGCAGACAACAAGATGCATGTGAATGTGTGTACAAAATACCATGTAGAAACTGCAACAAAACCTATATTGGTGAAATGGGCAGACCTTTTGGGGTACTGCTACAGGAACATCAACACAAAGTTACACAATGTGATGTGAGGGCGTACACTTGAAGTGCCAGTAGATCTGCCGCAACTGAGCAAAACAAGTCCGCAGTCACAGATCACATCATTTCTCTCAATCTTGTCATAGACTGGGACCGTGCCAAAGTGATTGACAGAGAAAGCAACAGGTTGGATCGATGGATCAGGGAAGTAATACACATCAGGAAAGAACAAGACAAGTTGATTACCCAAGACGAGGGTTCCTATCAACTTCCACACATCTATGATTGCTTACTGTCTGCTGCAGCGACACCTGGTGGACAGTTGTTCCGAAGCCTAGTCAGCAGCAGTTGCCGAAACGTCAACGATAAAAGAAAAACGGTTGTATATCGATGAAATTACGTGACTTATTAAAGTTTTACTACCCGTGTTAGTGAAAGGCAGTATTGTATTCAGCATTGTGCACTGTGAACAGTGGACACAATGACTCATGAGCTGCTGCAGTTAGCTTCATGAAATTTTGCACAAAAAGAAGTACCTTGACAAACTCCAGAACTCTATTGTATTTTAAGGCCCCAGGTCACAAGGCAAGGTCACGTGTTTTTGTGTGTGAGTAATGCATCAGGCAATAAGGAACCATGCAAAAACCTGTGTCTGCCACAAACTACAAACACATTTGCTTGGTGGCACTAGTGGCGTCAGTTGTGTTCATGTAATGTAAAGTTGGCCTGTATTCATGGAATGGTGCATCAGCATGGCACATGGGCAGTGCTTAGCCTTGAGGAAGGCCTGATGATCTAGTCATTGTGATTTGCAGGATTGGCTAAGATTTTTCACTCATTGTGATATCTTTCTAGGATGTACCGTTGCCAGTTTTATTTTTGTTAGGCTTGATTAATAATATTGAATGAATAGTTGCTTTTCAAAATGAAGGTAATGTTTGAATTTTGTGTGTTGTGTCCCATTTCTCACACAGAAAAAATCATTTGTAGTTTTGATTAATTGCTGGTATATAATATGACCCATTCTCAAATGAGATATGTTACTTGTAAAACATGCATAAACTGTGTTCAGGCTTTCAATGCCTTTGGCTTTGGAGATGCCGGTTTTCAGATGTCTTTTGGCATTGGAGCTTTCCCGTTCGGCTTGTTTGCATCAGTATTTAACGTCAACGATGGCCGACCTCCAGCTCGTATGTATCAGAAAAATTAATTAGTTGTGAGTCATATTTTTTAGTCAATATTCTTCAGTCAGTCATTTGATATTTTCGTTACTGCTTTATTGATTACTTTGATGCATTTTTCTAGATGTTTTCAGTTGTTTACATTTGGCCGTCATTATTTTCAAACCTAAGTAGTAAAGATGCTGGTGTTTTTGCATTTATATTTAAAAGACTAAAAGTTAAGCGTAAAGATACTTGCTATAGCATCGTTTACATGAGTCATACTTCTGACCAGAAGTGCTTTAAAAACTTAGAAATGCCAACTGATTGGCATGAGCTGATACGAGGGTCGTTCGATAAATAAGTTACAAAACAGTGTCATTATGTTAGTTTTCTAAGTATCAAAAATCTGTAATATGCGATTTGTAGGTAATTTTATTCTGAGTAGCAGCTGTGAATTTTATGACGATGACGTCACTGTGATGTCATTTATAAACTTTAAAGATCGCAATGTTGCTCCCGTAATGAACAGTGTGCTGTTATGGTATTTTTGTAGGCAAAAAAAAATTTAATGCAAGTCAGATTTATTTTGAGTATATGACGACAAGTGCTTTTCGAAGCGAACAGTTCACCCTTGGTGTAAGAAAATGCTAAGTGGTCAGAAATTTGTATCATAACACCAAGGTGCAATCAGTCGTTCTTTAGTGGCATGTACAGCAGCCAGCATCGTTTTTTGCAACAAGCATTCAAAAGTTTGCTGACAGATAGGACAAATGTTTGAGTGAACATGGACGATATGTTGAAAAATGAAAGATTAGTCTTTAGCATTTAAGAAGATAGCATTAACATATTAAGTTTATTCATTGTTTTCATTCTTATGCTGTTTGTCACTTGCGAGTTATGATAGATTGCTGGTGGGGAAAATATTAGACGTGTAGACCGTGTTCTGTGAACAAATGATGTCATCGTCAAAACAAATTCTGGACTTGTTTAGAATAAAATTTCCTACAAAGCATATATTTCAGATTTCTTAGATTTGAAAAACTAACAAAATGATGCTGTTTTGTAACTTATTTTTCGAACGACTCTCGAAATATTGTAGCGCACTGTGCAGTGATCGATCGTCCGCAATAGCAAACAGTTGGGCCTATGTCTTTGAATACACACATAAGTTGAAACGCTATGTATGTATATGTAGAACTCGTCAAAATACAATGTCGATTTTTAATATCTTTGTTGATGTTTTGGCAGTCGCCACTGTCTACTTTGGAATGACCTTTCTTTGGGTGTCACGGCAATGGACAGTAAGTTTTCTAATCATAGATGTGTGGAATTTTTAGGACCCCTCATCTTGGTTCATTAGCTTGGGCCCATGGTGCGGCATACAGACATACCACTACCTGTTTTTGATGGCTTATGCATGGATGCGGTGTATGTGTTTTAGCTCCACCTGGCAGTATGCAGCAGGCCGACGATCAATTCTTGAATCGGGTCTTTCTTTTTGTTGCATTTATATTCATCTTCTGGTTGATGATCGCCTGAATGCCGCAGTCTGCCACTTGCACACAGTTCATGGACACCACGAGCATGTGTCATCAGTGGACTGTGCAAAACAACATACATTATGCATATGAGTTTGTAATTCCTGTGTGAAATTATACAGCAAATTTCAGTTTATTGGTGCACATGCATTTTGCCCCATGTGTCGTGTATTTTGTAACACTTCAGTTTATACGTTGAGTTTTGTTACTTCAGCTGGGCCTCATTCATTTATTGCAATGACTTTTAGCAATTTTTCTATCTCTCTGAGTCATTTACTTTCGATATACCACAGTTCTGTAAAAATACATTAATTTACAAAGGCTCTTTGAAGATAATTCTTTAGTCGCCTAATATGTTTTGCATAGTTAATCACTTTTTTACGGTTTTCTTATGTCTGATATTGTTGAAGTTTGTCCTAAGATTCTGTGTAAATTGTGTCCCTGTATCCCTGTATCAGTACTTATGGTAGGATTAACCCTATAAAGAAGACTTTGATCATCTCGTGTTCATCATGACTTAATGACTGGTGTGCATTTTAAATGTTTTTCTTGTAAAATACACGGTAGCTAGATTTTTTCTGTCAAATTTTGTTACAGGTTAAAATTATATACAACATTTCTCACAATCTACGTGACAAAATGTTTTTGTGCTGAAAGTGAAATCAAAAACTGGTAGTTAACATGCAAATCATTGATTTTGTGATGCTGTGACGTGTCAGTACCAGTAACAATGCTGTGGATAATAGACATCTGGAATTGCTTAACTAACTGTTGGATATCCACCCATTTATACTTACAAGCATCTTTCTGTTGTAGTAATGTGTTTTGGATTTTGTAAGTGAAATGTTTGGGTAAACATGTATTTTTTGAACAAATAATTTTAACAGTTAGCAAATTGGATGTAGTTGATTACTTTAGTTGTACATAGAACACTGATACTAAAACTGTGTCTGTATACATAGACTCATATGCAGTGCAACAAATTAGTGCATTGCTGTGTGTTGTGGTTTTGAAACTAGTATGTCTAGGTTCTTGGTGCACATCACTGAATGTAACTTAGTATGGATGCACTGTGCGAAATGTGTATATTGTCAATAATCATTTTAATATTTTTGTACATATGCTCATCATCTAAGTCATATAGGGGAAATTATTCAAAATGATGTTTCAATAATGGTTTATTTATTATGTGGTTATGTTCACGTAACTGATAAAATGTAAAGCATTTTGTTTAATTTTAACCATGGAACCTTTGGTGTACATGATGAGGTGGTGGTGCTGCGATTTACTGGCTATAAATGGTTCTATTTCTTTGTGCATTATTGTAAACTCACTGGGTTTGATAGTATAGAATTATGATCATTTTGGATTAGAATTGACTTGTTCATTTCTGTTCAGTTTTGTCAAAATAATGGCTTTGTTTAATGTTACAACATCAACTACAGATATGATGACTGTATAGCTGCACATTTGCTAATAACAAATTGTAGGAGTGCTAGATTCACTCAGATAACTTAGTGATGGAACGTACCATAGTGCATTTGAGCATAACACACCTGCTTTTATTACATTATGAAAACGCTATAAATAGCTAGAATACGCAGACATACAACCAAGTAAGAACAATTTTCTTGTATGAATAATACATGAAATTACAGTAACAAAATGCTTGACTGATGAGCCTACATTACACTAAATTCCCTACAACATGTATGTCTTGTATTTTTTTATTTCGAAAATTAACAGTTACATAATTATGCCATTTTGTATCATTTATGAGGTGAACTCGTATTTCACGAAGCATCCAAAGGCCTTAGTCGCCGCACTCAACAATGCAATCACCGCTGTTTGCCAAAGACTTCTAAAATACCTAGACCTTGCAGATCATAAATGTACAAAACATTAGTTTATACACT
>Ga0209671_1007186_pt1 | contig 11526 bp, 5 predicted proteins | sample WorMetHERISLAND2_2_FD_187401 | JGI IMG/M metagenome (GOLD analysis project Ga0209671, IMG submission 187401) | Marine gutless worms symbiont microbial communities from Max Planck institute for Marine Microbiology, Germany - Olavius geniculatus... | ecosystem: Host-associated > Annelida >...
AGGGGGGGGGGGGGCTACTCACTATATTGCTAAAAGTTTCTATAGTATTTTCGCTGAACATTTTGATAAGTAAGCTATTCTAAAACATCGCTAAATGTCTATACACGCGGCATGAAATGCATGATCAAAAACGCAAAATGCATTTTCCATAATATTTACACATGTAAACCGGAGGGGGGGCGAGTTACCGATGAAAGTTACTACGGTAACTTCCCGGTAAGTTATCCTTCAAGAATTCAAGACTGGCAAAGCAACAAAACCGAATCGAAGCCTGTGCTAAAGCATAAAAACTTGCATCACACTTAGCTTGCGCTGCTACCGTTTTTCGCAATTTTCGGCTGCAGTCGTGCGTCATAAAGCGAATAAGTCTATGCCATTCGAGTGTGGTGTAAATGTGATATACCAGTGTCTGGAGTGGTACCCCACTGTATGCTCGCCTGACCAATCCAGCAGTGCGGTATCCTACTACGAATAATTGTAGTGTAGGCCTACTTGTACTCGTCCTATTTTTAAAGGCGCGTTACCGAGTAGTCTATTTTGTTGTGATTGACGGAGATGACGTGCTGCTGAAACACACTGTGAATGACTGTGATGCGGCGTGTGATATGATTTTTATGTAGTATATTTGTGTGAACTGCGTGTAGTGAGCCACAACATTAACGACCTGCGCAGGCGCGTCGGACTCAACGACAAGCAGGAGTACAACCTCATCTCCGTACTGAATCCATCCTCCTAGGCTCCTCTCCTCTTCCTTCATCTTCAGTACCACCACCAGCAGCAGCAGCATTTCTAGGACTGGTAATGCAGTTCTGTGACGACAACCTCATCTCCGTGCTCAACTTCGTTTTCATCCAAGAAGCTGACCATTCTCTGGACTAGACTGGACTCACTCGACGTGCTTCTAGTGGACCTACCAATATAGTTTGTGTTACTTGGGCCACTTCAGTAATCCGGGATTGATTGATTAGCTGTTCGTCGTCAGACTGCTTGCTATGACGTCACGCAGGAGTACAACCTCATGTCGGTACTGAACCTGGTGCAGGAAGGTCGTCAGGACGTGCTCGAGGAGATGGGAATGCCGCGCTCGTCATGGAACGACGTCTCTTTCATGTTTGAGAAGCTCATGACCAGCGGATTCACCGCCTAGCCGACTCGACTCGAGTCCAGTCTGTCCAGATCATATCTCAGTGTTGTCTTGCGATCATTTCTATAGCATAACAGTCTGTACGCTAAATGCACTACACTGTGTCTCAAAAAAACATCCCCGACATTTTTGACTGTAAATTTAAAACCAATTATCAGATTTTGATAACTTTTGGTACGAATATTCCCGACAAAACTTGCCATCAAAGGGAAAGGGAAGGTGAAAGGAAGAGGGCTTAAGAAAAGTTGGACGGACGGACGGACACTCAGGTGATTTTATACTCTGTCCATTAGACAGACAAAAAGTTAAAAGTGCTTTCCATGTTTTGGGATGTAGAAATAGGCCTATATTGTCCAAAATACCACTGTCGTCTTAAGCCTATAAAATCATCATTTTGGCCAAATATTAGGAATGTCGTTTTTTTTCGTCCAAAACGAATTTGTTGTGTCTATAGACTATCACCGTTGTCATTCAGTACTGTATTGACAATGTCGTATACCGGTAGGCGAAAAATAATTTTTGTGCGCCAAGTTGCTGTTCATCCCTGAAAACCTACATCGGTATAATTTTACTGGATCCCTTAAAATATTGCTGCAGTTTCTTCTTGTTTGCTTTCAGTTTACTCTTAAATAAAACTGTTTGAATCTAGTCTGTTATGCTGCAGTAGGCCTACTTTTATTTTAGTGGCTAGGCCGTATTCTTTTTATGAGCTGTTGTATTATTGACATTGAAATTTTAAAAGCGCAGTTCGCCAATGTACAACTGAAAGCACACAAAGTTTAAGTCCTACGGGCCCTAGCGGATGCCACCCCACTGAAAAGTGAAAAAAGCGAAAAGGGAGAGAATTAATCAAAAGAGGGGAAAGTACGGACCAGGCTTAATGTACAGAGATTTTTCTGTTGAGGCCTAAATACGCGTAGGCCTACTGCATTACGTTCGTGTGTAACTTGTGTTCACATTTCCCAATAGGCCTACGCCACTGGTAGACCCTGGCGTCGAAGGCTTGAACCGTTTACAACTGGCGCCAAAACAATTGACCGACTCGACGACCCAACGCAGTTTTTCGACAATGATTGGGACGAGAGTGATTTTTTAAACAATCCAAGGAGTAATACGGTACGCCCAGACCTGCCACTTTGTGGGCTCATCGGAAAAGAATAAAGTCTTCCCCGTTGAGAAAACTCTGCACACGCCACTGACTGTATGATCTTCGTTGTGTTTCAAGCTTTCAAGTCACATTAGTCACATCACCCGGTTGACCTAGGCCTACACCTACTTCCTTCATCGGTTTCTTCCTCCGCCAAGAGAACAATCTTTCCAAACTTCCTAAAACTTCCTAAAACATATCAATAGACCACGATGAATGACGAACATTAACAAAATTTGGTGACTGCGTGGAAAAACCGGACAATAAATGCGCCGGCGATAGCGGCGCGGAAAAAAATCGACGACGGCGTGACTGGTCAGTCGACGACTTCGACGCCATGAAAATTGGACGCGGTAAGCTGACGAAATTCGACAGCGCTGGGGTCTATCCACTGGTATTGGCTGCTAACTGATTTCACTCATCAGGAGTTGCACAGAAACTTTAGTTGAGCACAAACGAACTTTTGACCGATTGCGCATTACTGGTACCGTCACACTGCACGATGCAGCCTCGAGTAAAATTAACAGTTATCGTAGCAATATTATTGTCGTGTAACAAGTATTAATAATTTGGTAATGCACACAATTTCATATACAGGCCTAAATGCTAAAAACTGCTAACAAACCTTTAAAATGTGTAGGTCCAGTGGCGACATATTACGCGGCGGTCGTCCAGTCAAATTAGCTATTCACGTATTTATTCATTTTTCACTCCTGGCATAGACCTAAGCACGAAATGACCCAGTTGAACCGCGTTTACGCTGGGCGTGTACACTAACGCACGATAACATGGGTCATTTCTGAAGGTTTATAACGTCATGGAAGTCTGACCTTGAACTTTTACGAGCGAAAATTAGCACAGTTGTAACACCAGCCGATGGAGACATTCACACTACTTTATGTACCATATTTGTAGGCCTACGCCTTTTTGAGCCAGGAGCCCTCACGGGGAAACCAGACGGACGGACGGACGGACGGATGGACGTACGGGAAAGGCCCAAATTACCGTTTGTTAGAACAGGCCGCCACTCAACAATGAACTGCAGTAACAGATCAACTCTCAGTCGACGACTTTCAGACAATCAGCGGTGCTAACACGGCCAAACAGTCGAGGCCACGGCCGACCGGACAAGGCCAACGCCAAGGCCAAGGCCAATGAGCTGGTCGTCATAAAAACAACAAAGAACGAGTTCTGATTGGAAGTTTTGAAGCTGGTACCGTCATGATAAACAGGCACCCAATGTAAGTAAGTAAGGCAAGTGAATCACTCAACGGACGTAAAAGGTGAATTTTGTAGGCCAGTCTGCTATAATATTAGCCTTGAATTTTTTGGTCAACTCCAATTCTCTAAGGACAAGGCCACGATGGCAAGGCCAAGGCCTGCCCACTGCAAAGGCAAGGCTACAAAATTTGGCCTCAAGGCCAAGGCAGGGGCCAAGGCCAAGAACTGACGCCATTGTGCAGTCGATCATTGGCCAGACAGCAACACTTGGCAGCACAGTTGCACGTGCCACAATGAATGAGATGTCATCCGGCTAGTCGTGTTTGACGCCCCAGTGCAAGTAGTCGCTCTGCTTCATCTGTGATCCGAGTCCGTTGTTGCGTTCAAGCACTCGGTAGAACACTACAATTACACACATCACGCACATGGAAACTGCATAATATATTATTTCGGACACACAAAACCAGCGGCGTCGCGTTGATGGTTAAAAAGTTGGCGAAGAAGATTTTCAAACAGACTAGTTTTTTTGCATGGGATGTAATCCCCCCTCGTGAAACCACCGCACTAGAGTGATATTAGTCATACAAAACTATTTAAAGTAGAGCTGTCGAAGCGTTAATTAAAGGGTTATTAACGCACCCAAATCCGTCGAGAGGTAAAGTAGGGGAGAGGGTAAGTTACCCTGAGCTCCGCGACAATTTGGGGCCTCGTCTGTTGAATACAAAAAGTTAAAACATTCTAAACGTATAATCAACAATAACTGCCGTCATAGCTAGCATAGAAATCTATTAGTCTGTCGTCGAAATAATTATTCATTTACAGTAGTGATGGAACTGCAACTACAGTTTAGTTACTTGAATTCATTCGATTGTCAAATAACCGCAGTTTAACGGAATATTGGAACTTGTGCTTCACGTAATTTAGTAAATTAACATGAATTTACGTATGTGCGTTAATTTTTTAAGCGCGTTAATTTGTTAACGCATTAATGCGTTAATTAACGCGTTAATTTAAAGTTAAAGTTAAAAGCACATTTATATGTAAAGTGTAATAAAATGCTAAGCTTAGATACAGACAAGTCAATTCTTTCAATTTCCTTTTTGCTACCAATTGCAGGCAAACAGGAATAGGGCCTACAACAATCGTGCGAAATCATTCCAAACTGACAACAGTGATTGAACCACATCGAAGTTGCCGGTTTCTGTAACTGATCCTACCATAATCTAACAGGCAGAAACTGGAACGAGCAAAGAGTGGCTTGTATTCCTAAGCCTAATCCTAATCTCCTAATCCTGGGTTTGCTATTGTATTGACTATCCTCACCGGCCCCTCTTAAAATGTTATATGATGCAAACAGCACTGGCGTCGTGGAAGAGGAAGGGAATAATAGCCCTCTTTCCCCAAATGTTAGTCCGTCAAAAAATGTTCCTCCTGTTCAAAAATTTTCTTCAACAAGTACAAAATCTGGGCTGGAAATATCCCGTTTTGTCGGAATTTAGGTGCAAAACTGAAATTTAGAGCACTCATAATCTCCTCTGTCGGATATTTGCAGTTGTGCGTCAGAAAAAGTTCTGCAACTTTCTACACCTTTTCCTATTTTTTTACCCACGACGCCGTCGCTGTATGCAAATATAAGCAAAACACACTCAAAGTCAAGTCTTCACCAAATGTCGCAAATAAACAAATGTGCATACAAGGTGGGCCAAAAAAGTGACATCTTTTTGGTAGTTCAGTATCGTTAGCTGCATTATATTTGCAATTTTTGAGTCATTTTCGTTAAATGATGTCGTTCTTTGTCTTCCGACGTAAACACGTTCTGTTTTTATACGAATAAATTGTAAATCTGTCACGACAGTTACCGGTAGATTAACTAATGACGAACGACGTTTGATCCACAATCTGCATGTAGGCCCCTAGAGAAACACTGGCTTTCACAGAGACATATGAAAATGTTTTCAAACTAGAAAGCAGTCAGAGACCGCAGACCTCCACCAACGCCATGTTGTTCGCCAGGTGACAGAACCATATTCGGTTTGGCAGCGGTTTCCCTTATGCCCCACTGAAAACAATGTTAACGAAAATTTCAAAGTGATCCAGAATCCAGGATTCCTTCCGGATCACCCACAAATTGAATCACTGGTAGTTTGTGCCATTCCTGACATACCCTCAAAATTTCAGAAAGATCCGTCCATAACTTTTTGAGTTATCTTGCTAACACACAGACAGACAAACAGACAGACAAACTCTGGCAACAACATAACCTCCTTGGTGGAGACAATAAAAGAGCATATTTACTCCCTGCCGTTCCACCGCTAAGTAACAACACTGGGTAAGTTGTTCACACACACATGTGGCTCTCTCACCAAGCAGTATGATTTGGTACCACCCTAACTGCCAGTAACGTAACGCCAGTATAAGGGAAAAGCATGTGACCTCTTGCCCATTTAACTCAGCCGTGTCTGCAGCTTAATGACGGCTCAGGGCTGTATAAATGAAAACATGTACCAATTCAAAGTTGCAGAGCTCTGATAGAGCAGGCTGACGGTGGGTCCAGTTTACAGCTTACTTTTATGAACGAGCGGTGTTTTGTACTTTGTATGATGTACCATTAGTTGAAAAAGGGTGTCACCTTTTAGGCCAACCTGGTACAAAAGCACAGGCAGTACTTACAGCTAAGAATTCTAGGATATTTCTGGTACATGTAGTATCGATAGCCTGTGACATACACATGACATATAGGTCTACTAAGCCACTTATATTTGTGCAATAGATTAGACCAATAAAGTGTACAAATAAAAAATCAACTAGAGATACTTCTGTATGTTAGCAACTGCATAACGAAAGCGAGCCAAATTTTTACATGCGACAGCATGTAATGCTTCGCCCGTCTTAGCCATCGTCGAGGTGTCCGTCCGTCACACTCCAGTATTATGTCAACACAATGCAAGCTAGGATCACGAAATCTTCACCATGGACTGCCACAAAGACCCTAGTTTTAGGATTTGTAGAGCTTTTCCCGAAATTCAAAAGGGGTCACCCCTATCGAGGGCGCTGAATGAGAGGGGGTACAAAAAATTGGCCATTTTGAGCCAATAAGTCGCCGTATCTCAGAAACGGTGCAAGATAGAGCCTAGGTTACTATTAATCACTAATAAAAGTCCCATATGCCCTTTCGATTGACATCAAAATCAACGACCTTGAACGACCTTGAACCGCCAAAATAAGGGTTTTCAGTGACTTTTTCGCGACTTCGGGCTGCAGCACACATTTCAGGATTAAATTGCACCAAAATGGTTTGAGATAGATCAGACAACCTGCACAAGGAATTTTCAGCATTAAACGTAGATTATAGCAGTTTAAGTCCTGACCCCCTAGGTTCATGGACCTTGCATAACAAAAGTGAGCCAAATTTTTACACGCACGTGGGCATCAAAAAGGGGTACCCCATAAAAGATCATTATTTTACCGCTGTTGGTTCGTCTAGCGTTTGCAGATAGACATAGACTTGCTGCTTACCGTAACAATAACTGCTGACAAGCTTTTAAGTGGTTCAACATCAATGACCTTGAACGACCTTCAACCCCCAAAATAAGGGGTTTTACTGATTTTTCTGCAATTTTCGGCTGCAGCACACCCTTCAACAGTGAACTGCAAAGAAATGGATGGAGAGAGACTGGGACAACCTGCGAACAATGACTGCTGTAGGCTGTTGTGTGTCTCATGAGCTTTGCTCAAATTACTTTCACATTTTATACAGCAGTGTTTGCAAATTTTATTAAACTTTCTATATGTTTCAATAGATAGACATGGCGTTTGAACATCTAAAGTGCACCTGTTCAAGTGAACATAGACGAGGGGCGGTCAACAAGTTCCAGTGACTACATCCTTAATACAACGACAGTAAATCGCACATTTCTGACAGTTATGTTACTTTTCAACATATTCTCTCTGCAGTTCACTGCAGTGTTCGTATTGTTCTACAAGTCGGCTGAAACCCACAGCATTAAAGTTTTTGTTGGTATCGGTAGAAATTTCCGAACATAATGCTGTAGAACATCTTCATCGCTCTTGAACTTAATGTCTCCAAGTGATTCACTCTGTGGTCCAAACAAATGAAAATTACTTGGAGGTATGGCAAATATAGTACGACGATTGGTACCTGGAATATCCGGAGCCGAAATGCGTCTGGCGCCGCTCGCCTTCTGTAGATTCAAGGCACATCGAGATCATGGGTCTCCAGGAGGTCAGATGGCACGAAGCAGGGGAAATGGCAATTGGCAACTGGCATCTTTTGTGGTCAGGCCCATCTGAGAATCAACCACGGCGGGGCGGCGTTGAGCTGATACTCTCCAGCCATGCTGCAAGTGCACTACTCTCTTGGCATCCACTAAACGATCGTATCCTGGTAGCGAGGCTCAAGCATTGGTTTGGTGTTTACTTGGCCTGATGCCCAAAAATGCTTCAGCTGCAACATTGTGCTCCTGCTGGAATGTATCCCACGAATCAGCTTCTTCACAGTGTGACGTCATAAATGAAACCACAGTAAGTGATGTACAATAGTGGCTGTACAACTTCATAATAGTTTTGCTTTTCAACTGTCAATATGTGCTTACTGACAAGAACAGTCCTGGAATTTATTGAACGCCCCTCGTAGTCATGCCCCAGATATCTATGAAAAATGTATAAAACTTTGCAGACAATGTTCTGTTCAATAGTTTAAACTACAGCTGTGAAAATTAGCAAATGACAATACAGTTAATCATTAAAAATTTTTTAAAGATTCATAAATATTTAAACCTTTAAATTTTCAATTAAAATTGCGTTAAAAACATTATAAATAGGGCCCACAGTTTTCCGCGGGTTGTGGAATTTTGAGCCGAGTTGCGGAATTTGCCCTTTTCCACAACATTTTGATATTTCCATGAAATTTCACAGAATTTTGCCAAAAACTGAAAATTGAAAGATGATCAGTACGATCATCTGCTTCACAAAGTAACTAAATAAACTAATTATATCACTGAAAAAAATCAAAGTAAACTGCTTAAAACTGTGAACACTACTAAGCCATCGCAATATGGCACACAATCATAAATAAACACAATTCAACTTGACAGATTGCGCTTTCGAAAACAAAAAAAAGATTGATAATTTTCTTTGAATGCTCCTAGCATAACTGAGCACATCACCAGCCTTCAGTAACTGAAGTTTATGAACAGGACAGAGCTCAGTTTACTCACCAACGGATGGCCATGTTAGCCATGGAATTTGAACAACTTTGTCGCAATGAACCACGGAATTTTGCGAACTGGCCTACAGAATTTGGCAAAATTTGAGGCGAAAAACTGTGGGCCCTAATTATAAAGTAGGTACAACAACAATGACAGACATCTCAATCAACTCTTCTTATTCAAAAAAACTAAACATTTTATCCTGCCTGCAACACGTGCTCAAAAAGCACTCAACACATGCAGCCTGGTGCATCTGTGTGAGTTTATAGCTCAATAACTAAAAATTTTGCTAATCAAAAAAATGCACTGCCTTCGGCAATTAATTACCACAATGGTTAGCTTTTAATAAAAAATAATTATTAATTAATCATTAATTATTCAAAAGTTAACTATTAAACAAAATTTGTAAAATTGTTACCAGCTCTAACCAAAAATTTTTAATTGTTACCAGCTCTAAAAAGCTTAACTAACCTTGTTGCCTGCACATTTTTATCCATACAAGATATGACCAGCCAACTGCTGCGACTTCTGCTAACAATATCCATTTGACTGCTGAACGAAATTTTCCTCGACCTGAACTGGTTTTTGGTAGCTTCTTCAGCATTGCTTGCAACACAAACAAACATGGACTATCACAGTGTTGAGGCCAACGAATTTATGCCACAAAAATATAAACTTAGTAATCAGCGATCTTCTGTTAATGTCTTATTTATGTATTCATTTATTTTAATGCACATAATTCAATGTAACATTTAGAACATACAGACCGATAAACAAGAAAACAAGGCATGAGTTAGTTACAGCACTGATATACAGCCAGATCAATGACCTTAAGCACTCTTGGTGTGTATTGTCATATATAGTTTACGAACACGGCCTCTTGTCCAGAGACTGCAGAAGGTATTTGAAAGTGGGGGAGGGCAAACCATGGCGAGTGCGGAGCGCGAGCCTATAACAGGGGTCTGGGGCAGAGGTCCCAGTGGGGTCCAGGGGCAGAGCCCCTGGTCAGGAGATCAGGGGGGTTTGCCCCCCCCCCCGAAGCTGAAACACTTTTAGCTTTTGGAGGTTCAATGAAAGCAGCAAATAGGCCTACTTTTCTGAAATCTAGAAACACAGAAAACCAGACATTTGTGTTGTCTTGCCAATGTGGCCATTGTATAACCTTACCTTACCTTACCTTACCACCAGGATGGAAAGGCTCTTACACCTGCCCAGTGCTGAGGCCGCATCAGCTCAGCCCAATGCACGTCCCCGAATGTAACCACAAGGTTACAGGTAGCGACTATAAAGCCATAAACGGCTGTGAAGCCGTAAATAGACAGCTGTAAAGCCGTAAGTAGACGGCTATAAAACCGCAGTCGGCTGTGAAGCCAAAACCAGCACAACAGCACTGGTAAACGTGTAGCAATCTGCCTACACGAATTTGGTCAGCACTTAGTTGGCTCCTCACCTCCAGATTTTAGAAACCTTTTGGGTCATCGGTGCAAAGCCGCACCACCACGGCAAGGTGGCTAACCACGGTGGGGGCCATTGTATAACCATCCCCTCCTACTTTTATACACCATCTAGCCATATACGATCTGTGGAATGGAACTTTGTCCCCCAGAAGCATACTCCTTCTTTTTGACACGCTACAGCTATGCTCTAAACCCTAGTCTCTGGCATGCACGATGCATCTGATGTCCGTCCGTTCGTTTATGGGACATGGTTGTATTGTGGCTAAACAATGCGAGATAGGGCCAAAGTTGATATTAATCACTAATAGGACATTGCATAGGCCCTTTCAGGTAATTGAAAATCATCGATCTTGGATGACTTTGAAGGTCAGTACTGCAACAGCAACTGTAGTCTATAGGCTGTAGCCTGTCTTCCCTAGTGACAGCTGGACTTGTTTGTAAATTGAGACATAAATTTTAACGATTTAGACTTCAGTTAGCAAAACTGTGCGAATATTTCGGCGCCGAGGCGATCATGGGACGTTGCACAGTCTGCACAGGTTTAAAGCTGAAATGGTAGGCTTAAGTCACAAAAAATTGCAATGGCCTAGTTACTCGCATTTTGCTCTTTGCTGCATTTTTGAAGCATCACAGCACTGCAATATTACCCTCTGCATTGGCTTCATGCGCCAAAGCCCGGAGTGATTAGCATATAAATCAGTGTGTCCATGGCGCCGGTTCACCTGGGTGATACTATATCATTAAACTTCCTGGTCGACAACGCCTTCGTTTAGTTCGTTCATCGAACTCGTCACTGGCTGTAGTACTCTACAATCTACATCAGCGAGGCGACCGAGCATTGCCCGTCTCTGCAGCAAAAACGTGGAACAAACTGCCGTCAGATGTGACGTCACCAAAGTGACGCTCAGCTCAAGACCCAGTCACAAGCTAGATTCGTCAATGCATGTTCTACAGATCGAGAATACCTGATACAGTTGAGTTGGTAATTGTACTCTCAAAATTTAAACTACCAGACAAAATTCGGATTCAGTCATCATCTTTTAACGTTTTCACCATGTGTCCAAAAGAGTTCAAAAGTCAACTGACCTCAGCCAAAACAACCGGCATTAAATAACCGGAAATTATTTACAGAGCATTGGTACCGATTGCCTAAAATAGGTTACGGTGTTAGAAACTTATAAATGTCAATTAGAGATGTGCTATCTAATTTAATGATAGATTACTTGTCAAGTTGTTTTACGAGTACCAGAAATCGTTTTTAATTTGCCAGAATAATAAATAAGTAAAATATTTTTATTGTGAATTTAAACTGCTGCATAAATAATACAC
>Ga0209671_1007187_pt1 | contig 11525 bp, 11 predicted proteins | sample WorMetHERISLAND2_2_FD_187401 | JGI IMG/M metagenome (GOLD analysis project Ga0209671, IMG submission 187401) | Marine gutless worms symbiont microbial communities from Max Planck institute for Marine Microbiology, Germany - Olavius geniculatus... | ecosystem: Host-associated > Annelida >...
TTTGTGACTAGTGTGACGTTATGGTATCATCTCCTGATCCCTAAAGTGTGACGTCTTGGTACCTATTTGACTCCGATCACGCTGAGTGTACACTGTGTCCCAAAAAAGCATCCCCAACATTTTCGACTGTAACTTGAAAACCAATTATCAGATTTTAATAATTTTTGGTACAAATATTCCTGACACAACTTGCCATCAAATGACCATTCCGTTTCCCACCTCACCCAATGTATGCTTCTGCACTACCTAGGGAATGCAAATCATAGTGTATATGCGACACAGTGTACATGCAATGTTACTAGCTATGTTAATAGCCAAGCATATGTGTTAAGTCTTTTTATGTATTAGCTGGGCAACTGTTAACACTCATTTGTTTGAGCCTTGTTGTCCAACTGTGATGTTACATCGTAAATTGTAATGGATGCTCTGTTATAAATAAATAAATAAATAAAATCTGAGACTGAAAACATTGTCAATCACAGTTGTGAAATATGTACGTTTCAACATCATCTAGAGTTTATTGTGCCTTGTTACACTCGCATAGTACACTACATTAACTACACTATTATGAAACTTATACATAATATTGTGAATTTATATACCCATTATCTGCTGAGCTGACAATGAACGTGTTATCAACCACATTACTCGCCATTGCTAGACACGTCACTGCTCCAGTGTGACCAAACAGCATCGACTGTGGATGTATCTGCAAAATTCATTACAACACACAACAAAGACATACAGATCATATGCAGAGCAGAGTTGATCATCACCAATGGTGTTGGCTTGCCATTCCAAAAGGTTTCCATTCCAACAGGGCTAGGGTAAGGAATAAAGTTAAGATAAGGTAAGAGTTAGGGTCAGCACTAGATTTAGTATAGCATTTAATAAGTATAATTTCATTGTCTGGAGTCAGTTTTTGGCAGCCCCTCGAAATAGCAATTCCAACACTTACCAGCATAAGACTGTACTGCAAGAAGAAAAATTCTATTGCATCGCCATGGGGAAAGAATTGCATAATCTAGGCTGCTGTCTGTATGTCTGTTCTTCTTCAGTAGATGGTCAATCTTCAACTTGTTGAAGACTCCAGACCATGTCGGGTAGTTGACAGTGTGAAGTGTAGAACGTGTTAAGAAAACAGTCACAATGCCACAACGACTTTTGGCAGTCCCTCGCTCCTCACGGAAGGGTCGTGACTCCCTTTCACCAGTAAACTATGTAAACGAATTGCAGTGCTAAAAAGCACAGTGCTTGTGCCTTTACCATGTATAACAAAAGTGGCTCTTGATTTGTTAGTAACAGTACTGGTCACTGAATCATCCAGTGGTCTGTAACCCAAATAATCAGCCACATTGGATGACAACGGATGTACATCAGCCATTTAGGGTTAGGTTTAAACTGTCCAATATGGTCCAATGGGACTCCGATTGCTATCATCCAATGTGGTCTGATGCGGTAATTACACAATACCCATACCCCAAAGCTTGCAGCTATCTGAGAAAAAACATTATGCAACATGCATGTAATAGAATCACTTTACTGCAACAATAATGATGCTAAACAACAACACAAGATGAAATCATTACCGACCTGCCAGTTGTCAGTACTGGAGATATCCCATACGCACAGCTGACCGTCATTACATCCAGACACGATGTGTTTATGATCGGCCGTCACAAGAATACTTGATATGCAGTGCGTTGGAGCGTCACGCCCCCAAATGACCAAAGGGACCACTAAACTGCTAGCCATAACCACAGATCAGTAATCAGTAATCAGTAATGGAGATAAACGGATGCAGGCACTAAAAGTCCCTCTATATCCGTATCATGATGTAATAAATTATACTAATAATCTAATCACTTTTTTCGACATACTCCGACCTATCATCCGAATAACAGCGGATCTCAGCCTGTCTTAGTGATATACGGTTTACCTCTCACCAAAGTGTCATAATTGTGAGCTAAAACCTTCCTGCTTATAATATTCATAACAGACAGAATTATGCACCGGATGTTTACAAAATTAATTCTGACCTAAGTGCCGGATGAACTCCAATTCACCGCTACGACGTCGTTAAAATATCGTCACTTACTGCAAATAATTAATCAAAAACGTTGTTAATTATTATTAGTTGTTAATTTAAAATTAAAACTTAAATAATAAAGTTAATGTACTGTTTATTTTAATTTATTTTCTGACTCGCATGTCTATTTTCGATATTTCGATATTTGGTTAGTTCTGACGTTAAGTCGGATCGTATAATTTTTCGTTTTGACTGGTTTTGATTTTATGTTTGAGGTTTTTGTTGTATATTTGCTGTTTAACAAATGCTAAAGGCGATAGTAGAAGTTTAGGTGATTGCTTGAATATATTATTGCAGTTTGTACACGCGGATTTTTGTTCGAAGCACTGCAAATTGCATATGAAAAATGTTTAATTTGCAAAATCTTGTTTGGTGGGCAAGTCATTTGGCACTGATCATTGTTAAGATCATTATTATTGTATGCAAATCATCTGCATAACTGAGTTAAGACACTGACTGTCTGTAATTTATGCTGTTTGATGCTGTTTGGAAAAATTGTGTTCATCTTTTTACAGAAGCGTACAGTTGGAAGCAGTCATCATTATGAGTCAGATTGTCTATCAGGCTGCAGCAGCCCAGTGAGTATATTTTGATGATGATCCACATTTCCTGCTATCTACAGTATCAGTATGCAAAATGTACAACAAACTTTTCACAGATTGCAAAAGTCATTTCTAGGGATGTTAATTTTCGAGAATTTTATTTACTTCAGGCACTACATCGCAGGTGTCTGCCTGCAGGCATGCTCTTGATGCTGTGGGCACTGGGCAGTGAAGGAGACGAGGGAAGACATACACGTGATGTGCAGGGAGTCACCTGCTGTAGGGACGGAGGGAAAATACAAGTTTGATCGGCCGGGGTCAAGACATCCATGAACGATTGACAAAACAAAAATGCATTCTTTCCCAGGGTCGATAGTGCTTATTACAAAGCTTGCGGTGCACTTTCCTGCTGCTTTGTTTGTTCCCTGGAGCCATCAGTCACGGGAATATAGATTAGAGAGAAACAGCTCATGTCACAGCATGCAGTGTAGTAGGCAGTGTTAGCACACATCAGGATACCAAGGCAAATAAACTTGAGCGGATGTTGTTGGCCGGTGAAGGTACGTGTACGCTCTCAGTGAGCAGTCTTAACGGCAAGCGCCGCCGCTGGTGGGTGCTTATCTAATTTCAGATCAAACTGGAACGACCGGAACATCGGCGGCTTTAAACGTTTAGGTGCTCACTCCAACTTGAACCCAGCGGCGCTGGCTGTGCAGGTAAGGTGAGGGGGCTGGGCTGCCACCTTCGTCTCGCCCAACTCAGTTAGTCTTAACTGACTGTAAATGGTCGTAAACCATCGACCGCAACTTGGTCTTACTGCTGAACAAAAGACTCTTCGTTGCCTTTTATACTGAGATTCTTGGAATTCTCGATGGGCGAGAAATGTAATTATCGAGATCGAGAATTTTTTTGATTTTCGAGCGAGTCTAGTCTCGTTAACATCCCTATTCATTTCAGTTCAGTTCAGTTCAGAGTTGATGAGCTCTGATAAGCTTTTGCTTTTCATGTTCATATAGTTTGCATCCTCTGGAGTCTTCACATTTATTTGGAATTCACTGCAGATGTTATTTTGAAGTAATTAATATCATCTTTGAATTAACCATAAGTATATGATTTTAGATGGGTCTTATAATATCAGTGCCATAAAAGTCTACTTGCAGAGTTGGATAGTACCAGCAACAGAGTTCCTGACCATTATCTTAGAAAAGCTACTCTGTCTGATATTTGAGTTTAGACAAAGTTATATGTATTACTTTTTTTCACTATGAGTGCTTTGAGGCTAATAGGTGTGTTTCAGAAAGGCATTTGGGCTCTGGTTAGCAGTCTTCAGAGTTCTATTGGGAAAGATCTTTGGGAGACAAAGTTTTACCTGTTGCAGTTGTGAGCAGTTGGCTAGATAAAGTAGACATAGTAGCTTTGAACTGCTTTCTTAGTCAGAGAGTTCTCATCTAGTTTGTAATTTAGCTTTACTTAAGTCATCATGAGAGACAAAATGGGATCTCTCTTATCCAGCCAAAGGATGCTAAGTAATTTCCTCCGAAGAACAAAAGTGTATGTTGATACTTTGCAGAGCTGGTGCATATGGGGACTATCAGCAGTCAGCTATGTATGTGCCTGTCTCAGGCCTATATTATTCTCAAGATGTACAGGTATGCAACGTTTTAATTGATCATGCCAATATAGAATTTGATATTGAATTTTGGTCATATTTCACTGCAAGCTTGGATTCTAGGTCAAGAAATTGTTGTTCTGCGTCAACATTGATGCATTTTATAAGTGACTTGCAAACTTGGTGATAATTCTCCTCGTGAATTTGTACAGCGTAGCAGCATTAGAAATATGAATCTGGACTGAAGGTCAAGATCCATGATCTAGAATAGTTTAATTTTTTTATGTTTTTGACTTCCAGTCAGGTCACTGTAAAGTGCTTAACAGTTACTTGGACGGGTGATGGTCTTAGATGTGTAAAGCATCTAGATATAACCAACATCAAGATCAACTCAGCCTTTTTTTCTTCCAGATTAGGTAAGTCAAGTATCAACCTGTCTGGCTTGGGTTAAGGCGGTGACATGTTCACCCATGTCCGGTGGCAGCTGTGTGATAGTGTATGGCTGTTGACACTCCATAGCTGTGACAGTGTAGCCACAAACCTGGAGTACTCGGAATACTCGTGGGATTTTTCGAATAAAGGATTTTCTGTGTCTGGAAAACTCAGGGAGTTTTGTGGAACCTCTTGGAAAAATTGCAACGAACAAAATAGTGTCACCGAATGCAGTTATTGGTGTGCAAAAATTCTTTAAAGTATGTTTGCAACCAGGGCTCCACCTCGGACTCTTCTGAGGGAGTTTACAGTGCTTCACCAGATTACCATTATCACCGTTACTTTTTGTTGCGATAACCTACAGGGAAGTAAGTTTTTGGTGCTGGAAAACTTGGAGAATTTTTTCACCTACTTTGTGGGCATTCCGTCTGAGGTAGATAGTACCACTGAAAGCTGTAGCACGCAGTCTTTTAACTTTCTTTCATTGTATTGGCTGATTACAGCAGGTTCTGCCGGGCACATCGGCTGCGGCGGCACCTGGAGTAGAAGCTCATGACCATGTCTTGATGGGGCAGCAAGATGGTACTCTGCTCCTCTACGTAAATGATGCCGGCATACATCCTGAGCCGTCTAATGCTGCTGCTGAGTTAGCAATGGTAATGCTCAATTTAGGTCGTCTTGTTTATGTCTCTGAACTGGCCTGTATTTTTACTGCCTGAAGAATTGATGGCAGTATTGTTTTTCGCATTGTCACTAAGTTTGTTCTTGTTTTCTTAGTTACTACAATAACTCTTTTAGTACAATAATTTATAACTCAGCTTAATGAAATTTTGCATGAAAACCTTTAGAAGACCTTTGAATTTTGAAGTCAAGGTCACATGGTTTTTTTTTGCATACATGTGGGTAACTAACAGGCCAGCTAATGTGGAGGGAGCCTTGCACATTCACTTGGTGGCTCTAACGCTGGTTGTATTGCTGTAACTTACAGTTGGCCTGGATTCAGAAACTGTTGCACAGGCATGAGCAAGGCTTGATGATTTTGTTTAATTAGGTTGAAATTATGTTGAGTCATTGAGTGAGTGAGTAGTTTTTTAATCATGTGGGCAGAAAATATGCCATTCAGTGCCGTAGAAAGTGGCATTGAATACTAGGGTGCACCAGGTTTTCAAAGGTTACTTAGCTCACCTGTCCCTATGTTTGAATTGTTCCTTTGCTTATAGGTAATTGCTGTACCAAATATCTTTTAAACCTATGTTTTCTTAGGTGGTCCACCGATGTCCTAAAGTTTTGGCCAAATTTGCCCCAAATAGTTCTATTCATCAACCAGTAGTATGCACAATTGACTGTAAGTCCTGGTTAATGTATTTATCTCATTACTGTTCTAGTAAAAACGTACATATTCCATGGCTAAGTAATAAATATTTTACGTTTAGTCTGCTAATTAATGTCAACTCCATTTATGTACAACAATTATGCAGTAATGACTTAAATTTGTGGTCAGCCCCAACGCCAGACAGAAATAGCTGGGGACGCTAGGAAGAAGGTAGGGGAGCAAGGTCAAGGCGCTGTAGGTGCCAAGGAGGTGGAGTATGGGAAAGGGTGTCCTCTCCCCACTGGGGAGGGGTCTGGGAAGGTGCTGTGCCCTGACCCAAATTTTTAAAAAAATTTATATACCAAATGGCATTTTTGATGCTCTCTGGTGCATTGTTTTCAAGCTCTGTCAGCAGCCCTAGCACGTAATCTATTCTTAGATTACTGTGCTGGAACTTTGGTGTAAATGACCATTTTGTGTAGAGATTTTATGGTTCTCCCTAAAGAATATTTATAACTGCACACGTACTGATGTCCAAAAGGCTGAAAATCGAGTCACAAGACCGAGAGTTAAGGTGGGCTTATTAGGAGAGCCAGCGAGCCCCCCTACCCACCAGCTAGAGGCAGACGGTGTATTCAGAATTTCAAGTTAGGGCTGACATATGAAGTAAGTGGGTCAGGGGACAAAGTTACCAGTGGGGTTTAGGGGCAAAGCTCCAGTAGGGAGTCTGGAGGACCAAAGTTTTTTGAGTATAAGAACATTTTTGTTGCAATGGCATAGCTAGGAAATTTTTTAGGGGGACCAAATCCAGAAGGTTTTACCCATCCGATTTCTTTCTTTTCCTTTTTCCCTTTCTTTCCTTTTTTCCCTCATCTTCCCCATTTTACCCTCCCACTATTTCTTTTTTCCCCTTTTCTCCTGTGCTCTTCACCTTTCTGTCCTCTCCTTCTCTTATGAAGTAAGACTCCTGAATTTTTGCAACTTGGGGATCTGGGTGAGCACTGTAAGCTCATCCATCGGGGTCCAGAGCTGGGCCCCAGCCGAAGTCAAATTTGGTGCCTCAAAATATAAGATCTGGTGGCAACGATTTCAATTATTTTCCAGAGATTCAACTGACCAAATTTAGTGCAGCTTAAACAATAAAGGCAAACAAGGATGGTGCCGCAAATTTAAATGTGAAGGTACAAATAATATGCAAGCAAAGTGAAAAGAATTTTTTTGTACCCTTCACTTTTTGTTTAGTTGCTGAGTTTAGGGGGAGGCCAGTTTGGCCACTCTACATATGCCCCTGAGAAGTACTAAGGGGAGCTTTGTATCAGCAGCCGAACATTTGCAAACGAAAGCACCAATGACTCAACGCTTGGACATCTGTATTGCTACGTATGATGCAAAATGAGACAAACAACTTAAATGTCTAACTGTCACTACAAATACCTATAATACCAGTGTACTGATGACGTTTGCTGTGAAAAATAAAAGATGGTTTAACAATATTAAAAGTTTTTTAACTTACTGCGTACCCAAGGTTTTGCAGGTGCCGGTGGACCACATAAATGGCTTCATAACTGAACAATATTTTGCAGTTTACTTTAAATCAACAAACAGAACAACTTTAGACTAGGGACAGAAGAATCTAAAACACTTTGAAAATTTTTGCGATCTTTGATGCACCCTACTGAATACTATTGTAAAGTATCACCGAACGTGAATTATAAATACATTATTTGGTTTTTACCATCAGATTTGTGTAATTTTAGTAATTTTTGCTGCTGTTACTATTATATTAATATTATTCTTTAGGATGGTTAGTGAATGTATTTAGTGTAAGTTGTTGCTGAATGTTAGAATCAGGATGGAAGACCTGGAACTCATGTTGATGTCAAGTTTTGCAAGCAGGAGGTATATTAGATCATCAACTGTTGACTTTATTCTACGTTAAAGTAATTTCAAAACACGACTTGACAATTTATTCAATTACGTTGATGTTGTACAATTTGGTTTAGCAGCTTTTGTTTGTTTAGCATGGCTGGAAAAAAACTAGGTTTTTTTGGAGAGAAAAAAGTTGTGAGCTTGATGGTGAATGTAGTCACTGTAGCTGTCAGTTTGGGCATATCTGTGGCTCAGCCGGCTGATTGGCTTGGTCCAAAGGATCTGTGGCTCAGCCGGCTGATTGGCTTGGTCCAAAGGTTGCTCATGCTGTATTCATCAAATGAAGCATGTGAACTCTCGGAGTTTCACAGCCATAATGACAGTACCATAAATGCAGCATGGTCACAGATTCTTGAAAGTTCTTGAAAAGCAAATGCGGTCTTGAAAGGCTTGGAATTAGATGTCGGATTGTATTGAAATTGCTTGAATTTTACTTCTGTTTTTTGAAATGAATGTGACTGCAATGTGACAATTTTTTTCATACGATGTCAGAAATGTCGAACGTGATGAGGTAAAAATTTTAAATATTACGTGGGAATTGGTCTGGAAAAGATACTGGAAAGTCCTTGGAAATTTCTGGAATTTTTCCTTGCCCAAAACTGTGGCTGCCCTATGGAGGTTATCAATTAGTATCGCCATTGATGCAGATGGACTTCCTTCATGAGAACTATGAAGCTGCGGAGGCGGCCAGTCTGCCGCGCAGTGTCATCTACAACCAGTACTTGCGCTACTGTCGGCGTCAGCTCGGTAACATCGTACCCATGAACCCTGCATCCTTCGGCAAACTACTCAGACTTGTCTTCACCAACATCAAGACACGACGACTTGGCACTAGGTATATCAGAACTTGAGCTATTGCATTAACACATTAGCGTGAAAATCAACATGCGTCAAAAAATTAATGCATAAATGTAAATTATCCCCGGGCAAATGTCGGGGAATTTCATAGTGGTCTGGAGAGTGGTGACCCTGTTTTCACAAGATGGGTGGGATGTGGTTCATTTTCTGTCCCCATGCAGACCTCTACCTAGGGCTAGAAAATTGTTTTTTTTTCAGAAAATTTTAAATCTCAGAAGTTCAATTCTCGGTTTTTAAGGTTTTTTACTTATTGTAAGATTTATTGCATATCATATTTTAATTCTTACTTTGATAGTGATTTTTGAGTTATGACGTCAATCATGTCATTATGTTGTTCACTCGTACAACATGTTTTGCATGGGCCGTAATTTTGTGTATGGTGTTCATTTGACAGTAAACCTTAAAAACCTTTAAAAACCTTGCAACCTAAAAAAGTCTAAAGCCTAAAAATTTCTTTAAATAACCGAGGATTTTTCCAGCTCTGTCGCTACCAGACACGCTGACAGTAATGGCTGATTAGCTGAATATTTCTTTCAGTACAGTTTATTTTGTGTAGAGATTTTCATGGTTCTCTCTAAAGAATACTTATAACTGCACACGTACTGATGTCCGAAAGGCTGAAAATCGAGACACAAGACCGAGAGTGAAGTCTACTGATTAATACTCATTTAACCAATTGTTTACTTAATGAATGGCGTCTTCTGTGTAGGGGTCATTCAAAGTATCATTATTACGGCATACGACTGAAGCCAACTTCGGTTTTGAACAGTCTGCCACCTGAAGAAGAAGAAGGCCACAACAGGTTATCTGTATATTATTGTTTTTGTTGAATAATAGTGATTATATATTGTTGTTATTATTTTCATTAAAAAAGAACTACACTGTGTCTAAAAAAACTGTGCCACTTTTATTTTGCGAATAACTTCGTGAAACACTGATAATTTTTAGCGTACAGCACTATAAGGAAGCTCGAAGTAAATGACAAACAATAGTTTAGTTCTTCCTACCATAATACGTTTGGCCATCCTCTTAATTTCTAGTTTGTTTGTTGCGGTGGTGTCTGTGTCAGTGACGGTGGGGGTCATGGAGGAGATGGTGCAGGGGGGAATGGATCTCGTGCGGAGTCCAACATGCCGACGGCCCTTCAGCAGCAGCACCAGCAGTTCCTCGGTGATGTTTCGTCGGTCGTCTTAGACCTCGGCGCTGTACAGTTGGACGACAATGAACTGCTGCCCGAGGGAATCACCGTCGAACATCTCAACACGTTTGAAGTCATGTATGTCGCTCATTGCGAGGTAAACTTTGCTCACTGCAGTTAAAAGGTATTTATAGCTTTTCATAGGAAACCCATCTTGGAGCATAGGAGCATCACCTGCCATATGGGATCACGCAGTGTTTTATGTCACTTGACTAACACAGGTGAATGCTATCTCAGAGCTACCTAAGGTAATCATCATCGAATATGTTGACATGTCGATCATTGTGATTTAAACTTTTTTCACTGCAGTTAAATAGTGTAGCAGCTCTTTAATAGGACACTAATGTCAGATCTGTGGAGCATCACCTCACCTGCCATGTGATATTTCATTTGCCACACGGCCGAAATTTGCCATTTGCCGAAATCCTGTCGGAGCATTGCTGTGCTGATGACTTGGTGCCAAACTTCCCTATCCTTGGCCTTCCTTCAGGCAGTGCGAACTCCGAAGTTCTGGGGCTGGACGTCTTCATCAACTGTTGTCAAGCATCGTTGTTCTTGGACACTTCTCGAGTCAGCTGGGGACCGGAGTGCAGTGGCTATGACGTGGCGATGGTCTTCCACTGGGGCTAGGTGACCGAAGAACTTTAGGTGGTGAGACCGATCTGACCACCTAGATCAGTGTGTCCTGTCGTAATCCCAGCTAAGTGCGCTGAAACTAGTCAAATCTTCACAGAGGTAGTGTAGTAAAAGTCTTAAAACTTGCAATGTTGAACAGTTGATAAGTCAGATGCGATGCTACTTAGTACTCGTCAGCGTTCCAGAACCTTTGCTTCTGTCTGTTCTGTTGATGTTGCTGGTTGCTCAGTTTTATTGTCTGACAACATAAAGATTCTCGGTGTCACTCTAGACTGTCACCTATCTTTGGATAAACACATCAGCTCCATCTGCAAATCTGCTTATTATCACATCCGGTCACTTCGCCATATTCGTTCAGCCATCACTGATGATATGGCCAAATCAGTCGCTTCTTCCCTGGTCTGCTCTCGCTTAGACTACGCTAATTCTCTTCTTTTCGGCATCACTCAGAAAGATGTCAACCGTCTTCAGCGCGTCCAAAATGCGCTTGCCAGAGTTGCTGCCAGTCAGGCTCTCCCTCGTGGTACTCACTCATCTGATGTTCTCCAGGATCTGCATTGGCTCCCAATTGATCAACGCATTGAATTCAAACTTGCCATATTGACATACAACAATCTCAACTCCTCTCAATCTGTTTATCTACGTTCTCTGCTCAATTATCACACTCCCACACGTTCTGTGCGTTCTGCCAACACTAATCTGCTGTCGGTTCCACGTGTCCGCACAACATCTGTCTCCCGTGGTTTTAGCATTGCAGCTCCCACAGTTTGGAACTCACTACCCTCTAGCATCCGCAGTTCTACCTCTGCAGACACTTTCCGTCGCCTCCTTAAAACTCACTGCTTCCAGCAGGCCTACTGCTCCCCCTAGCGGCTCAGCCAAGTGCCTCAGATTCGGCCACTGGCTGACATTGTGCACTT
>Ga0209671_1007189_pt1 | contig 11525 bp, 3 predicted proteins | sample WorMetHERISLAND2_2_FD_187401 | JGI IMG/M metagenome (GOLD analysis project Ga0209671, IMG submission 187401) | Marine gutless worms symbiont microbial communities from Max Planck institute for Marine Microbiology, Germany - Olavius geniculatus... | ecosystem: Host-associated > Annelida >...
CGTTTTTTAACGCTATATATGACCGTGAATTGGCACCGTGAATTCGCCGTGAATTTTGCGACTTTTCTAAAAGTATGCCGTGATTTTTTCACTTTTGCATCGTGATTTTCGTACAGCCCTACTGACAACGACAGACAATGACGGTCAACAACTGTGTGAAACATGCCTACGGCATAGCTGTAGCACGTCAGTATCTGTCAAAGACGGATGGACAGGCAACATCCGTAATGTGGCTTGTTAGGATGGCCGTATACATAGACCAAATAAATAAAACAGCCTAATGGAATTGAAGCTCGCAGATGAAATCAACGGGGCAGTGATAAAATCGATTCAGCATGCAGCGTGATACCGTAAAACTTCCAAAGCAGAGATGTTTTGATCCTGGAATTCTGCGTCTGCACTGCCAGCAACAGTGATAATGTTAAAATTTGACTGTACCACAAATCCAGTTTTAACCGGTGTGGCATGTGCAAAAACTGCAAATGCAAGTGGAAATTTGTAGTATAATCGTTACTAGAGAGTAGAAACGTTCCGGTATAGAAATTGGTTTTTGTCAGAGAGCGACCACGTCTGCAAAATGCTTGCAGATGTGCGTTTCTTCCGCGGACGCATTCGCATATCTCGGTTCCAAAGTGTCACACCCATATGCTATTACAACAACCAAGGCAATAAATGAGAAGCTGCATGCACATCAGTCACGCCAATTTTTGGCCGGTTTATTGGTTTTTTTGCACTATGTCGGATACACAGAGAGGGTGATGCCCCGCTGCATTTGTGGGCACTGCTGTCACTCAAATATATAAAGTTTACCAGAATGTGCCATTTTTAAAAGAAAAAGTAAAATTTTCTCTACAGAGGGTCCCTGCGAGAGTTTTCCTGGGCCCTGCTGTGGCTCTCGATGTCTTGGATCCAGATATGGAAACTTGCAGGAAAGTGTGTAGGCCTATTTTAGTCATTCATTTATAGGCCATACACCCGCGCTACATTTCTATGATGTGGACAGACAGACAAATTGCCTAACATATATCAGACAAAAAGCGGCTGAACCGGGGCATGTACCGACAATAAATGTCACACAATCGTTCAAACAGACAGAGATACGGAGGTCGTTTGAAAAACCGATAAATGGTGAATTGTAGCGGGTCGGAGCTGGTACCATGAGATAGGGCGTTAGTGACTTTCTATAGGCTGTCAATAGTAACCATGTCTTTATCTGCAGCGGTTGAGTGGTACCAGAAACAGGCGCCTGAAACTGGCCAGCGTGTCATCACTGTAAGAGTACTGTCATAGTGCCGGTGTGCGACAATCAATTATTGCACATTGTCAGCAGAGTGTGCCATTGAAAGAATTTTGAAAATCGGTCAATAATTGGAGAAGATGTGGACAAAAGTAAATGGCATGTTTATCCCCACGGTGTATTATGTTAATAGAAAGTGGTTTTATCGTTAATATTACATCTGTGTTGCTTTTTTGTATTTATTGCATTCTTTGCATTGATACGTATCTGTGCTGTTTTCATCTCGTCGCAGTGCAGCATAAAGCTGTCTTTGTTTTAGCGCTGTGTCGGAATATAGTCGAGTAACGCTCATCCTGCTTTGTCAGGGTTTTTATTAGTGCAGCATTATAGCATGGCGCCGCCGTACCATTAGTGGCTTGAAGCTAATTGTTAGACTGTTAGTCTGTGACTAATCTTAAGTGCTGACTGCCGTGTGGTTGATATGTAACACTGAGTTGACAAACTGTGCATCTTTAACGGTGTCAGTATTCTGCCATCACAGAAGTAGGAAATCTCTTAGCAGCTCATTTACCTGTCTCTGTATTGATGTGTATTTCTATTCAGTGCAGTCGTGTAGTTGCAGGGAATCCATTCTCAAGTCACATGTAAAATCCTCTCCCAGTTGTTTTTTCATACCCAGTTACACGTGTATCTTCTGTTTCTCGTTGACTGCCTGGAATGCTGTTCACAGCCATTGTATTCTCAGTTAACTTGCCACAGAATGCTGAGCAGGTTGCCGACTAGTAGTAACTGCTGTGCTGAAGAAAAATGGAAAATGGCTACAAATCAATTTGAAATGATATGTGTTTATTATTTAATAATGCTGTATATTTATGATTGCATAGAACCGGATTGTGTCATGTTTGTGAAGCCAGTTTAGTGCAAAAAAAATTACAAGGAATAGAAGTGAAAGGATATGTGATAGGTATTGTATGTGTATCTCAGGAGAACATTATAGTGTGCCTTTATATCCCATCGTCATCATTGTTGTTTAAGTTTATTGAAAATTTTCATTCATTTGCCGTTAAGTTTAGTGTACTACAATCACACAATAAAGTTTCGTTTAATTTTTAATGACTTCTTTCACTTCTTTTGACTTCATCGTCTGGCTTTGACATTTAAATGCAACTTTACTAAATTATCCGAGTTGATGTTACGGACATCATTACAGGGAAATAAGTATTTTTACCAGTTACCTGAATGCATTTCTTTGATTAAATATCTTTGAAGTTTGAAATACAATCACCTTGATGAAGCAGAATATAGTGGAATGCATTCTACATGGTCTAGAATGTATCAATGTACAATTCTGTAATGAGGCATATTACACTCTACACCCTGGTCTACACCGTGATCAAATGTGCTTTTTTTATTGCTGATCGACAAACAGTGTTCTGCACGGAATGTGGATGTGACGAGTAGACGTGAGGTGTGTTTCAGTCATGATGCTTGACTTGAGTGAAATTGTGATCAGTTATAACGTTGCAAACACCATAGTGATAGATAGGAGGATGAAGTATATGATAAAATAAACTTGTGGTAAGTAATTACCAAGCTGGGCCACCAAGCTGTATTCAAAGTAAAAGGAAGGAAGTAAAAGAGCAGTGCAAGTTGCCAAAGTAAATTTTTTTCCTGTATATTTGTGTAATATAATGGATTTATTGTTCATATGCTACTGGGATACTAGATTGCTTTTGTCACTGTTGTAGCTAACATTGCCATCCGTTTACTTTTTGCATTTGTTATTTTCTTCGTTATAGTAATGTTTATATGTTAGTATTGTCATTTACTTCAGCGTGTATTGTGTTACCATGGTGACATGACTGCAGTTTCTGCAGCTTGTGCAGTTTATGACTACGGATTTCTGATCTCAAGAGTTATTATTTGTATTGCAGCTTCAGCCTGTAAACGAAACCAGTTGCTTTAATGCAGATGTGTGAGAAAGGCTAAAAGTCATTCGTTTTTTTTTTGAGAAAATCAATGGAGTTGACCATAAATTCATGCTGATATAGCACATTTATTTTACATCTAACTGTGCTTTTTCTTCGTCAGATGTTTAGGATGTTAAAATATGTTGCGCAAGCAAGATTTGCATAAATGTTGCGCAGTATTGTTTATATTGTTTCGGCAGGCAGATTTTTCATTTTTGAACAAAGCTTGAACCGAGGCTTTTGCAAGAAATGAGCCAAAACTGAAATAGTCATTATGCACACAACTAGTGGCTTATAGAAAGAAATTGTTTTATTAATGGACTGAATAATTTAGTGCAGAAAAAAATAAGAATGTGTGAGTATTGCAGTCCGTAAGATTTATAGTCGGAAAACATCAGAAAAGTGTTTTTTAATGAAATGCATTTGAATCAAGAGATGGTTTTCTTATTCTGCATGAAACAATGTTGGAAAGCTGTAGTGAAAGATTGGACTTCTGGCTCTTATTAGGTGATTCTTAACAGTTTATTTTATTTGGAAAAAAATTTAAAATAGTTTAATGAGCAAAAGCCTGGTGTTGAGCATGTGGAAAACCGTGCATGTCACACAGTCTGACTGAAGCATCTTTATTAGGTGCTGTGGCCAACGACTGTGTTAAAAGCGTGAAGTACTAGTCCAAAAGTAAAAAAACTGTTTCCGATTCAATGATGAAACTGGTGAAACTGTGTTGATTGTGGTTCATTATACAGTGTCGGTCTTTAAATTGAAGCATTTGACAGTTATACACACAGTAGACAGAAAGTTTGCAAATTTGAATATAATTTGTTTAGGCATTTTTCCATGTTTTTTCTTGAAAATGTTGGATAGTGCTAGACATTGATACAGCCAAGTTAGATTTTTACCTCTGCTAAGGAGGTAATGCTTTTGCCAGACTTTGTCTGTCTGTCTGTGTGTTACCAAGATAACTCAAAAAGTTATGGATGGATCTTTCTGAAATTTTCAGGGTATGTCGGGAATGGCACAAACTACCAGTCATTCAATTTTGGGGGTGATCTGGAAGGAATCCTGGATTCTGGATCACTTTGGAATTTTCGTTACCATTGCTTTCAATGGGGCATAAGGGAAACTGCTGCAAAACCGAAGATGGTGCTGCCACCTAGCGAACAACATTGCCTTGGCAGAGGTGTGCGGGCTCTGACTGCTTTCTAGTTGGTTATGCAGTTTCGTTTTTCTTTCGTAAAAAAACTAGTTAGTAACTAGTTTAGTTTGTGTTGTCTTATCAGTAGTAAAATAGTAAACATTAGTACATGTAACTTGGTGTACAGTAAGTTTATAATATTACTGGGAGTGTTGTGACTTGAAGTAGATACAACGAAAGTTTCTTCTTAGTTTTCTCTGTTCACTTGTTGCCGCTTGTTCATTGCTGTAATATTCATTCTGTACTGCTGAAGTCGACACAACAGAAAACACAGAAACTGAGGAATAAAAACATGTTGCTGGTGACATTAGCTACCTAATAACTGAGTACCGTCGCACCTGAGCAGTGTTTTTTTCTGGCTGTTATTTGTTTACCTAGTATTCTTATCCCATATTCTGCACCTGTGCATCTTGTATGCTCTGTTTTAGTGCCCTTATTACTTCCCTGGTTGCATCCGTGTCTAGTAGTACGTTGTGGCAGGAGGCAGTTGTTCCTTAAATTTTGGGTGTTCGGAAAATTTTCCAAAGTTTTTCTTCTTATTGCAAAGTCAGTCGAAAAATGCCAGAAAGCCCCCATTTTGCCAAAATTGAGGGTCAGCATTGAGATTTTGAGCATCCGTAATTTCCTCTATTGGAAGTACGAATATGGAACTTCTTGCCCTGTCTGTTTTTAACACATGATGCTGCTGAGTACTAGTGTGGTTTTGTGTCGCAGCTGTAGTGCAGTATCTCTACTGCTTCATGTCATGCTTGCTAGAACCTGCTACAGTTGAGCTGGTACTGGAGCCGTGGGTGCTCATGGGATGTATGGTTGTGTAAGCTGTATGAGTTCATTAATTGCAATATAATGTGATACGACAGATGATTTGCACTGAAAAACTGGCATGAAAGTGGAAAAAGAGAAACAGAGCAAGAAACAGACAGGTTACAAAACCGATAGGAGCCAGAGATCAAAAAAAACTTTTAAAAACTTCAAAAAGGAAATAACGAGAGGTTTTATTTTTTTAATGTTGATGTTTTGGTAACTGCTGTTGCCTTCCTGTGAATGATTCTTGTTTGCCGCAAGATGCTGTCATGACAAGCAAATTGGTTGAATTTTGGTTGAATTTGTGTAGCTTTTTATCTGTAAATGTTGCTTGGCATTACAGTGATGAGTGCGAGTTTGTAATTATCTCCGCCAAGGTGAGCATAGTGAACATTAGTAGTAGTAGTAATGTTTAAATCACTTCACTTGGCAGAGATATGCACTCTTACGAGCGCCTTCTAGTTTGTTCTATGTTCTTTTAGCTGTAGAATACGTAGGCCACTAAAAATTCCAGATTGATTCGTGTATAAGTTATGTGTGTGAAATAGGATGCTTTTTTCAGGTTGTCTGTTTATATCTGTGAAAATACTAAGTTTTGTGTGTAATGTTTGGTTGATTGGCTGTTCCTTTCTCTATGCTCTCCAGAAGTTCACTGAAACCTGTTCATAACTTGAGTAATCTTGCAGTAGGCAAATGGAAGTAAAACATTATCACTTTCTTCGGCAGAGGTAGCAAAATAATCAAATGCGCTTGACCACAGAGCAGGGCTGGAAAAACTTAGGTTTCTGAGCTGTTCTTAATTACTTTTTAGTGTAAAAATAAGACCGGACACATTCTAAGTCACTATCACGTTTTTGTTGTCTGGACGATGTGACATCAAGACTTGAAAATCATGATTAAAATGTACAGTTAAGTATAATTTGTATGATAAATTGCACATCAATTCAGAATTTTAGGCTTTAAACCATTTTTTCAGCCCTGTTAACAATGTGGTTATTTGCAGTTTCTTCTGTGAGAGCTTTGCACATGCGTTGTCGATGGGCATTTATACTTTGTTGTGTAGCCAGCGTTTTATATTTCTTAAATTGATTGTAAAACTTTGTTTTTCAGGTGTTAACAGCGAGTGTGATTTGTAGCAATAATTACACCAACTCACTGCTTAGCAGTACCTTGCCGTTGCGTCGATGTTTGCCAGCTTTTTGTGATTTCTGACACATTAGCTGCATGATATTTTCTCGTCAGCGTCACAAGTTACAATCACCAGTCAGTGGCATAGAATCTGTCAATGTCAATGCTAGATGTCAATTTCATATCGTTTGACCGGGCATAGTTCTGGTTTTTTCCAGATTACCGGGCGTTTCAGTACCTCTGCTGTAACATGACGTTGTTGCACCTCTGTTACTTTGTCACTGCTAGCTGGGTCAGTGATGCAAACCGAACTAGACCAGTCTCTTGACCATCGAGTCTAAGATTGACGATCCAGATCAGTACAGTACCTTCGTTAGACTGATTCAGACTAGTAGAACCATTTAGCAGTTCAACCAGAAAGCTTCGGCATTAAAACTAGAATGCCGACAGATCAGCTGACAGCTACAGAATGGCAGACTTCCATCTGAAACCAAGAATGCAAGCCTGAGACTGATCAAAATCTCAAGAAACAGAGCCGATGAGAAAAACTGCAATTTTCAGTCTTAAATCAGAGTCTTTGGACCAAATTTGTCTCTGAAGTCATGCAGCTGCATCAACAAAGTGCAGTAATTTAGTCGAGCATAGTTTATCGTGTGTTTCAGCGATAAAGTCTGTCTGCATAGTATGCATGCTAATTTCAGATCTTCAGCGGTTACAACTGTAAGTTTTTGAAGCCACTGTTGCATGTTTGTGCTAGTTATTGTGTCATCTTGTAATGGTGTTAAAAGACTGCGAAGGTCTGTTTCCACCGACTGATAACTAATAATTAGTTGACTGTTCAACAGTGTAAGCTTATTATGCTGCACTTCGTATGCTTAGTTGCATTTGGATGCAAGTTCGACTGATGAATGAAGCACGTTAAGCTGTGGTCGTCTGTTCAGTGACACATGCTCCAGCGCTAGAACAAAGAGGCGTAGAAAACCTAAATGGTTAAGGTGTGTTCAAAGCGACAGAAATGAAATCAAATTAACTGAACTGAACTCACTTTGAAAGTGCCTTTAAAGAATGTTAGTTGTGACATAACACTGACATCATAATGTGTCACGCGTACAAACTGGATAGTCTCAACAGTTGCTACTCTGCTCCGATGGTGAAATATTTGGTTCGCTGATGACAAATTTTTAAAGTTTTACAGTTGCAGCCACAAAAACATGCAAAGCGATGGCATTTACGTGTCTGTGGGGATAGTTGGACTTTTACGAGTTCGAGCAAGACAATGCACTAGCACACCGAGCTTGCAAAATGGTTGCGTTTTTGGATCGCAAGACACCTGATTTCATGTACCCATGTTGCTTAGTGCTGACACAATAAACATTTTTCATTAGCAAACCAGATTAAGTTCACCATTGAAGCAGGGTAGCAACTGACAGCACCAGTTGAGACTATCCAGTTTGTACCCGTGACACATTATGATGTCAATGTTACGTCACAACTAGCAAAGAATATTTAATCAGCTGCCATATTTTGTTGCAAAATTTTGAATTAGTATTTTTTCAGCCACAACTATACAAATTTTGTGTAATTTGATCATCATTTGAGTGAATTATGAAAAAAACAAAAAGGGGTCCTTTTATGAAACACAGTATATTAGTGTGGTGTGTTTAACACATTTCCTGACTGCCTGCATGTGTGTGAGCCTGTTGTGCTACCGGCCACCAACCCTGTGTAATTTTTTTTACATTTATATCTATCGGCGTGTGATAGAGAACTGATGATACAGTTGTATGCATGAAAACAAAAGGCGAAGAGAGCGTTTTATACATGGGTCTGCTTGGGTGTCATTCACTCCATTGCATGACACTGCATTCATTCCAGACGTTTAGTTGGTATTTGAAATACAGGGTGGTCCAAACTGAAATAATGTATCTCGGCAGCAAATTTGCAAAATGTTTGCTATCATTGGTGGGAAATTCTGTTTACAATGCTCATGGTGTTTTGATATTGTAAATATGACAAAATATATTCTTTACAGAACACGATTTAGGATTATATGATTGTTTTCACCGATTAGCTGCAAATTAACAGTGTGAAATTGGTCATAAATTTTCCACCGTTGCCATGATTTTGAAAACTTACTGCTGGCATTTCTAAATATGGGCCACCCTGTAGATATTTCACACACAAACAGAACTAAAAATGCTTTTTCAAAACAAACAAGCCACAGCTTTGTGAGATTCAACATTTTGCACGTGTGTAATGCTATCCTCAGCTGGTACATTTTGTCATTACTGCTAGTACTACGGCTTAACCATCGTTCTTTTCTAGTCCTGTTTAGGCAGGGTCCAAAAATTAGCATTTGGGAATTGATGGACCAAAGTTTTGACTTAACGGATGACCCTTTGTTGGCTACAGCAGCATCTAAGCATTGAAGGCACCTAGTACTATAACAACTTAACCAGTAAGGGTCAGATTTCTAAAGCATTTCACCAGGAATGTTTTGCCACTAGGCAGAGACAGCTGCTATCACCAAAGGCCTAAAAAAATTCTTGTGTTTCCGTTTGCAGCTGGCGAAAAGTAGGGAACGGAGGCAGAAAAATTTAGTTTTATTTCATGACGTATTGTGTAATATCTTACCATAACTCCTAAAAAAACAAACCGACACACTAGATAGTGCCCACGAGAAATTAAGTAAAGATACTGCAGCATAACTGACTAAATGCAAACAGTTTGTCAGTAAAACTTATAAAGCAAACTATAAGCTGCAACAATTTTGCATGGTGCAATAAAAATTTTAGGGACAAGTTTTTTGGGATGGTTGGCAATCGAAAGCACAAAGTTTTAGGCCTTATGATTAACAGATAATGACCCAGAATCCACAAAAGAAACCTAGCCACCAGAATCAAATTAGGCCTACTTACTTCTTCCTTGGGCCTTGCTCAACCCTTATGTAGAATTCCATCAAAATACGTTAGTAACTTTCTTGGCAATCCAGCTGACAAAGATTAACTGTTTCAACAACACAGACTTCATTTATTGCTTGGCTTCAGTAGTGGTAGTAATCAATGACTACAAATGCCACTACAAAAAAATACATGCATTTATTTCACTCATACACACTTTCACAATGCAGCCAATGTTGCTCTTATTCCAAATCACAAGAAAGTTAATCTAAAAACAGTTACAGCTAATGGACTGCACTAAATACAAGCCCACAAACTCAAATCCGGTGTCTGGCTTTTTCGCCCCTTTGCCGGTTCGTCCTCTGGCTTGTTCGCCCCCTGGCTCTTTCGTCCCCTTACCTTGGACGTTTCGCCCCCGTTGAATACCAGTAATTCGACATCGAGGTTTATACGAAATAATTGTTTTTAGGTTCACAGTTTATGCACAATGATGAGAATAAACGATTGTGTAAATGTTTAATGCTTTGTTCAATTCTGAAATAAAATCATTAGGCCTATACACTTATTTATCTTACATGTACACTACAAAGTTTTAGTACGCTTTCTCTCCTTAGAATGTTTGCAATGATGTCTAATGCTCTCTATAGATCTACGCGTTCTTCAAGCGGTTATTAGGCCTAAACCTAAGTATACCGGTAAAAATTCATTTCAAAGGAAGCTTGACGTTGACGTATAGAGCGCTGTGAATTCAAACACACTTAGCGTGATCGGAGTGGGTTCTGTGATGCGGCTTGCAGACATACCACCAACTGGTGACAGTGGTGAGGTAATGCGTGTTTTTAGTCGACCGTACTTAAGTAACGGTCGAGCTATTAGAACGGTTGTCCGTCGTCGTCTGTCTGTTACTCACTTGTTGCCTTTCAGTAAATTGAAACACAAACACAAGCCTCAATAATGAATCACATGTATATTCAAGGGGGGGGGGCGAATCAGCCAGGGGCGAACCGGCAAAGGGGCGAAAAAGCCATAATTCCTCAAATCCAAACAAACTAGATGCACAATCGACACTAATCTGCATAGAATTAACAAATGAGTGATAAAAGTAGTATAAAAGAAGTCTGTCGACGTCCAACGACATTTCATACTAGTCATAAAAGCCAACATCACTGAGACAATGCAACAGTCTGCAGCATGGGATTACGCAGCCGGCCTGATAGGCTGTATCAAGGGTCTACCCCATCTGTCCAACCATCTGAACCGTGGGCGAATTACCTGTAAAAGAGGCATGGAAAGATCACCTATCATACAGGGTGACCACTGATCATGGGAAATCATAGAATTTAGGAAGGACATTTTCCAGGCCTAGAAAGTCATTGAAAATAACAAAGGTCATAGAAAAAGTCACTGTAAATATGCTATGTTCGATGAAATTTCTACAACAGCATTCAGCAATTCCATTTTACACCTGATGAACTCTTGTTGGACAGTTCTTATGTGTATGTGTACATTTAATACATAAATAAACAACTGGCTTTTGTCTTTTTGACATTGGTATTACAAACAGCTGGAATCACTGCTAATTCTGTTACACATTTGTTATTTATAGATAGTTCACTTTGCAATATGTTGGGCCAGTAAGTCACGGATTTCCAGTTTTTTGTCATAATGGATACTCAATATGGAAAAATAGTGATCAACCTAACAAAAAGTCGTGCCAACTTTCAGCTCAAAAGATGGTTAAAACTGCCATGTGTAGTTGATGAGTACATGTAGGTAGGCACGCTATAAGAACACTAATGATGATGGCATTGATGATCTTGCGTGGAAGAATCGTCGACATCTTCAGATGTACTGCCGCCGGTAGCCCATGTGCTGTCAGCCACCCCAGTGTGCTCATGCCGACCCGAACTACCCTGTCACAGCAACATTACAATACTTTACGTACACAGCTGTTATGCAGCTGTCCTAGTATGCCGCACTGTGGGTCTTGTAGGTTTCTAACTAGAAAATCACATGGTTCATACTGCTCTGCAGAATTCACTTTCCCTGACTTTCCAGGACAAAATGAATCGTTTTCCCTGACTAATTTGTTCACACAAAATACCAGTGTCGGTTTTCAATCGCTCGCAATCACACTAGAAACAAGGGTAGTGAAACAAAGTTAAAAGTGGAGGTAGAAAAAATCTGTGAGCGAAGCAAGCAGAAAAATTTTTGAACTGTTGTATGCTAGGGTGATTCAGAAAATATGAAGTTTGGATTTTTTCATGGGGCACCCTCTCATTTTGTTGCAT
>Ga0209671_1007190_pt1 | contig 11524 bp, 8 predicted proteins | sample WorMetHERISLAND2_2_FD_187401 | JGI IMG/M metagenome (GOLD analysis project Ga0209671, IMG submission 187401) | Marine gutless worms symbiont microbial communities from Max Planck institute for Marine Microbiology, Germany - Olavius geniculatus... | ecosystem: Host-associated > Annelida >...
CTAACTCCGAAGTTATAAACGCTCCTTTATTACATTTTAAGCCAATTTTTGACCTTCTTTTCAAAAAAATTGTAAGGGAGGCCCCCATCCCCGGTGGGGGTGCGCTAGTAAGACTTGGTTATTTTTTAGCACGTGTAAAAATTTGGAAGCGCAGCACCCCCAGGGGCCGAAATATGGTCTTCCGAAAAATGCGACTTAGGGTAAATCAAAATGAGCACTTATAACTTTGTTCGTAGTGGACGGAATTTCACAAAATTTTTTTTGTTCAACACCCAAAGGATCCTTCTCGTCAACGCCGTTTAGATTTTGTCGCTATCTTCATCGGTTTCAGAGATATTCGCGGTCAAACTCGAAAGCTGTTGTAAAACGTACTAAATTTTGGACGTTTTTTGCCCTCCCAAATTTTAAGGGGGGGCGGTGCCCCCAAATTTCATACTTGCGTTAACACCCCAACCTAGAGCCGCGTCAAGTGCCAAAGTTTCGTCAAGCTACACCCCCTAACTCCGAAGTAATAAGCGCTCCTTTATTGCATTTTAAGCCAATTTTTGACCCCCCTTTGAAAAAAGTTGTAAGGGGGCCCCTGTCCCCGGTGGGGGGTGCGCTAGTAAGTCATTCTCTAGCGTGTGTAAAAATTTGGGGGCGCAGCACCCCCTAGGGGCCGAAATATATTCTTCAGAAAAATGCGCTTTACGTGGGTACAATTCAACATCGAGATCTCCAAGGTCACTGGACCAAACTTCACCGGACTTGTTTCCCCTAACGCAGGAGGAATCGCGGTAGACGGAATAAAAGTCCGATTTTGAATATCTTCATCCGTTTCGGAGATATTCGCCACCGAATTTCGAAGTCGTCCAAAATCGGGCCAAATTTTGCATGTTTTTGGCCCCTGAAATTTTTTAGGGGTGTGCCCCCCCGAAATTTTGGACCGGCATTATAAAATAGGGCCTAGTACTGACCATCCTGCAAAATTTCACGCCAGTCGGCCCACGCATCTCGGAGATCTTGCGTCGGGAGAAAAAATAAACATCTGGGCTAAAACTTAAGTCCGCTCCGCAAACTATCGCTTCCGGGCGAACTAATAAATTGATCAAACAGCAGCTTGCATAAATTTCAGAGGAATATTCTTTAAAAAATGAAGTGCTGTCAAATTCACTGTGACATACAGGCTACTAGCACATCAGTAATGAGCACCTGAGCAGCATACAAGCAACACATGCTGGTGGCCCAATATCCACCTGACCCTTCATCTTTTGAGAAAATTGGCACACCGGCTACTCCTGCCTGAGGAATGGTCACATGACTGATGTTTCTCTGGACCTTTTCCCGTTTTTGAACTAGAATCTGAGATTAACCACGGCTGCAAGATTTCATCAAAACTGTTCCTAACTTCTTCAGCACGGGATGGACAGCAAGAGCAGCAGCAGCAGCTAGATGGACGGACAGACGGACGAGCAAGACCGGTAATGTCGCCTATCAGGACGGCCTTAAGAGCAGATTAGGGTACTAATAAGTGCATGATGAGACCTGTGACTGAGTGAGGTCGCACTCGTGTGATGACCAGTGACCGACGGCCTGTGGACAGTGGAGACCATCACGACGACCCTTGACTGATGCTGTGGGTAGTCGTGACTCTAGTACGAGCATGCCAATGGCGACGAACAGCTCACACGGATCTACGTCACTCTCGTCCAATGCACCCGCCGTCTCACCCACTGCACAACAGCAAACAACATGCTCGCTGAACCAACAAGACAATATTAATATTTTAACATATGGAGGAATGAGGTATAAGGGGTCCAAACTGGCACCACGGACGGAGTGGCGGTCAGACGGGACTATTTGCTTCTTCAGACCCTTTTTCGGTAAGATGTACCATTTAGCCACAATACATACGTTACAGACGACAAAGAGACGACAGATGGACACAACCGTGTACCGAGGTACCATAAGCGTGACTGTTAGTACAGACGGTTAAAATGGTGCGTTTGTTATAAGAAACCCATCTCAAGAGATACAGACTACGGAGCATCAACTGCCATATGGGATCACACAGTGTTGCCTGCAACCCGACACAGGCGAAAGCGCCTAGCTTCAACCAAAGCAGGCAGGCAGGTACTCGATTTACCCACCATGGAGGGATGCAAAGCTGAGTTGACTTGGATGGTTGGTTATTCACCAATACCATAGTACAGCTTACCTGCCAGCCGGCAGTCACCCATCCAAGTAGTGCAAAACGGGCCCGGCGTAGGGCAGCTATACTCAATTTCATAGTTTAAACTAGATGACAAAGAACGTGCTTGTTCATTTATGCATTCGCATTCATCATGTATCCAAAGCACCCCCAGTAGTTCGTTATAGTGCATGCTAGACGTCACCCGCAGAGTGGGTAATGATTACAACCGGACGCGCTGTAATGACGACTCTGTTAGACACGCAGTCTGTCTAGCTGGCTGCTCCCAGCCAGGCAAACCAACCGACGTCATACGCATTATACCCGTATACTGCATTACCGTTACCGGGATGGCGCACGTGCTCCATTACCTATTCAGGAACTCCAGCTGGCTTGCCACTCCATCTTACCACCTCCCCCTTCTACCCGAACCTGGCCCCTCCATGCACTACACCGGCATCATTAGCCGTCAATTGCCCTAAAGCTGATATCGCTACACTTCACGGCAGCCGCGGCCTGCAGCAGCAGCAACAAGCCTTCGTGAATTTCCTGTGATGATCCCAGCTCCAATTACACAGAGAGCTTAATAAGGGCAAAAGTCACTGGATACCAGAAGCCATCGCCCGAGGTGCCAGTCCGCATGTCAGCAAATGGTGTCGTAGCATTTCGCCTAATCGATTCCCCAGTTGGGTCTACTGCAGAGCCCCAACCGAAATCGAACTAGGGTTAGGGTTAGGGTAAGTATACGACGCAAAATGAGATTAGGCGAAATGAGACGACACCCGTCGTATACTTACTTACGGTCGGCCAAAAAAATGATACAGAAAAAATGATGAACGACAAAACAAAGCTTGTCAAAGAAGCAAAAAAAACGACAAAGCAAGTCGTTGTTGTTGGTCCGCCTATCAAAAAACGATTAGGCAAAATGGGATTAGGCGAAATGCTACCCAACCCAGCAAATGTCGTCCTCTGGCCGCTATAGTTGCAGTGCAAATGGTGACTAGGATTCAGATCCCTCAAATCTCCCTCCCCTTAAGGATAAGGCTGCCCCTTTCTGATATATTGTTACTGGGACTACTCAGGTGTCCCTGCCAAAGGGCACCTCATTCCGTCCATTGGTTATAGCATGGTGAATAAATACGACAGGCGGACCAACAAACGGCTATGGCATAATCCTTCGCAAGAGGCGGAATCAATTTCAGCTACGCCGCCTAAACACGCTACGACATAACATAGCGTAAATTCGCTCAGCATTAGCAAAGACAGTATTTATGTCTGGCGGTTATAAAGGCTTCCGACCTATACCTTTGACTTCCTGCTGTAGAATATTTTAGTAGGGCCTACTTCTAGATCAGGGCAGTTTGTGCAGCTATTTCCTTCCTAAGTTATGGCATACCTGTCGCAGCACTATATGAAGTCCTCAAACTGGCCCTCACCTTTTGACCTCAAACCCGAATTACCATCAGCTACCAGTAGTTGTGACAGCGATAACTTTCCCATAATTTAATTCAGTTGCTTTATTGCTTTCCATTCGAGCAGAAGCATATGCTGCAAAGAAAATACTACCCGTCATACACCCTCCCTTATCAAACTTCACGTACCTTCTAAGAACTTAGCGTTTGCAATTCACACTTCTGTAGCTTTTTTAAAAATGTTACATGTGTCATAACCAGAACAGTTAAGTGCGGTATATAGCATACCACTCAATCATTCAAATGTGAGAAAAACCAGCCACTGGACGGAAAGGAGACGGAAATAGAAAGCGCAAAACTGGCGCTCTGATACTCCAATGTTACACATTGGGCAAGTGTTGCTATCTACGCCGGCGTTGAAAAAAAAACGTCGCCAAGAGGCGTGCGTTTGATTGATTTACGTAACGCTCTGTGAGCCAAGCACTCGGCGGGTCTGGGCCAGCCAGCACCAGCGCAGTGGTTATAGTCCTTGACCAGGCACGCCACGGCCTTGCTGGCAAGGACAACTTACTGAATGATGTTTTCAACGTCCAGCGCCGCTCTCAATCAAGCAGCCGAGCAACAGAAGCGCACAATCATCTTCAGCAGCAGCAGCAGCAGCAATAGCACAAGCTTCGGCAGGAGTATAGCAGAGGCGGAGGAATCTGATCCGGTTCATTACAATGACATCGAATACAACGCAATCAATACAACACGCCAGCGACACACACGGCAAAGCCAAGCGCCAGGCGTCACCGACACAGTCAATGTCCATTCGTCGTCGTCGTCGTCGTTTCACAACATCATCCATCTTACTCAGTCTAATTATATCCGTACAGTGTTTACGGCAGGCATGAGGTCTATAGGCTGTGAAATCGTGTCAAACCTGGACCAGCGCCGACAGCCTGCAACCATTATAAGTCTGCCTAACCTAACATTTACTGCACACAGGCGCCTGCAGCCTATAATATACGGCCGCCCGACGAGGCTGACTTGCAGCTCACCGCAAGCCAAATATGCACATTTTGCCGTCTGTTGCAGGCGTCTTCTTGTAAGTTCTCCAGCAGGCCGCCAGCCCGCTGTATCACAGCTGAGCAGTCAGCTGCTGGGTCAAAATACAGAACGGACATCGGACAAGCCACAACTAATCGTTCTGTTGGGGCATGCAGTAACCGACACCATCCAGCTTCACAAAGAGACATGACAAGGGTCAACGAGCGATTAATCAGAGCTGATAAATGTCACTGATTAGTGCTAACTTTGTGAGTGGTTAACGCACGTGTCTTCGATAAACCAAATTAATCAACGCCGGGCTCGTTTAGTACTTTGATGCGTAATCGTCGACAAACGGATAAACCATCTCGGTACCATGTATCCAGCCAGTCAGGTCAACTCATCCTGGCCAACCTTCTGTGAGTAGGCATCCAGCGAATGCCAGAGCGTGATGCGCGAACAGGCACACCGCGCGATGCACTGCCCCCCTGCCGTATCAGTTGTCTGGCAGTGTAAACCGGTGCGTGGCTGAGAGCTAAGGAAACGGAGATCAGCGCCTTGCGGCTGAGGAAGGACTTGACATCAGGAGATATATGGAAGTGGTTGCACTGACCTATCAACCACCCAAAAGTCGCTTCTCTCAACGTCGACTACAAGCTACTGCAGACAGCATTGGACGCTTGAACGCGGCAATCACGCTCAGTCAGCAGTTTCAACACACATTAGCAAGTGCCTAAGTTATATACAAGACCCGTGAACGGCATATGTCCATTACTATATACGGTACCTAGGCCAGCTAGGCTAGCATACATCATGACAAATCATTCACACTGGCCTGGCTATGTATTGAGACGCCTATAGACCATATAAACCCTGGAAAGTAGGGGGAAGGTTCAAGTATCCTGAGATCGATGGTGGCTGAAGCTTAGCTACAGACACATCAACTGGGAAGCTCGCAACGCTCTCCAGTCCCTGCATTTGAAGAAAAAGCATCCAGTAAAAAATACAAACAAACTGAGCTAATGCTCACGAGACGCGCGAAAGCCTATAGCAGTTCCTGTTCACAAACTGCCTTAGTCTATCTCCAGCCATTTCGTCGGAATTCACTCTTGAAGTGCGCGACGCAGCCGAAAATTGCAAAAAAAAACAATGAAACCCCTTACTTGTGCAGTTCAGGGTCTTTCAAAGTCATCGATGTTGATATGACTAAAAAGCTCGTCACAAGGGATTGTTGTAATGCGCAGAATGTCCATGCCTATCTGCAACCGTTTTCATGGTAAACTTGCTAACAACGGTAAAATAACGACTTTTATGGGGTACCGCTCTTTGAAGACCTCGTGCACAGGTTTCCTTGAACCTAGAAGATTGAGACTTGGACCGTTGAAATCTAAGTTCAATGCTGAAAATTTCATATGTCTTGATATATCTGTAGTGAATTCGCTCTTGAAATGTGTCTCGCAACCCCAAATCGCCAAAAAATCCACACAAAAACCTATTTTGGCGTTCAAGGTCATCTAAAGTCATTGAGTTCGGTGGCAATCAAAAGCCATGCAGTGTACGACTTCCTATTAGTGATTAATAGTAACGGTCCTATCTCGCACCGCTATTGAGATACAGCGACTTACTGGCTAAAAATCACAAATTTTTCTTACCCCCTCTCATTTAGCGCCCTCGTTCGAGGTGACCCCCTTCGATTTTATGGAAAAGCTTTATGGTTCCTGAAACTAGAGTCTTCCAGGCAGCAGGCGGTGAGGATTTGGTGATCCTAGCTTGCACCGTTTTTGACTGACAGACAGACGAACAGAGGGACAGAATTGCAATGGTTAAAGATGCGTTCTCACTGCACAATGTGATGCAGACCACGACCTGGCCGGGCGTTATTCATGTCCTGGCTCGCTCAGCTAGGTGTGTGTGTGTGTGTCTAAGAGAGGGGGTGAATGGGGAATCGATAATCACCGTGGTCGACCTACCAATAAACGGCGCGGCTCAGCCCAACACTAACGCTTGCCTGCCCTGCACTGCAACAGTATATGAAGTTCAGTCTAAAGGTTAAAGATGTGAAACCCAATTCAACCGATCCCAAAGCTACGGAGCGTCACCTGCCATATGGAATCACATCGTAACGTTATCTGTCACCAGATACAGGTAAATGCACCCAGCTTTAACCCAAGCTGACAGACTGATACTCCACTCACCTACCTTACCCAAAAGGATGGATGGCCAAGTTAACGCCGGTGATGTACCGAGATAGTTTAGCTTCTAGCAGTTCACCCATCCAAGTATAACCTTTGAGCAAAAATCTCAAAGACATCTTTTTAATGTCGCTTTTAATCCGTGATATTTTGCTTACTTCATTTTACGGTTGTTCTGACTGTTAGGCGTCCTTGTTGTGTTTTTATTTCACTTACGGCGCCCTAAACTTGACATTATTGATTTACTGATTGACTGAACCGGGCCTGGCGTAGATCGGACACAAAGTGTTAATCACTAGACCACAAGGGCGTGGTTTCGGTCTCGAGAACGTCTCGAAATGAACTTCTCGTTTCGGTCTTGTCTCGAACAGAATGCTCAACGTCTCGGACTTGGAGATATGCGTCTAGGTCTCTCGGTCTAGAAGGTCTCGAGCACATATCCCTGCTAAATCACGCCATCAAGTTCAGTATTGCATGTCGACGGAATAAATGTCTGCAGCGATCAACAGCTTCCTTCCTGGCCGATGCGACTGAACTCTGCAGGGTCAGCCTATACCATGGACCACACACTATCAGTATCGAATCTCCCTTAGAACAGGTTCCCCTTCACAGTCCACACTCTTTTTCCTCTTCTTCTTCTTCTTCCATTTCCTTTCCCCATCCTACACTCTTTTCGCATTTGTATTTGGGGTTCTCTTCCCTAAATCTATAGTTGGGGAGTTCAGGTGCATTTCAAGCTCTCCAGCGGAACCTGTGAGATATTGGGACATTCTGGGCCTTCCAGAAACGCATTCTGAAGCAAGCTAGACAGACGGATAATGTAATTTAAATCACAAATTTTATTATTTCCCCCTTCCACAGCTGAAAATTGAAAACATCTCTTTAGTTAATTATATGCCGTCAGCATTTGTGAAGCATATGGACACCCGAGCAGCCGACAAGTGCATAATGGTCTCGTATGCTGGCCGGCATACACCACAAACTAGGCCATGCAATGGTCATGGTCAGCATTAATATATCGGTCACTACTTCGACGACGACGGTCTGACCTGATTCAGCTGATGCTGTGACACGTGTGCTCGGTAGGCTGGGCAGTGGCCACCCAATGCCTGGCCGTAGGCCTACAGCGTGGGCCAATAAAGTCAATAATATGCGCTGCATCGCCAGCACAGTAGTCGATCGACTAGCTACGTGGTGATGGTAGGCTGCATGGACCACACATGATGCAATTGAAATGCCTCCAAACGCACACACAGCACGCGGATGCAGTCATCATCATCATTTATGATCGTTATACCAGTGACAATGCAAGCCAAGGTACAGTGCAGCTGATTGTACACGAATTGTTGCATTGCGTCTAACGTGGAGAGGAAATGACGTCACAGTGACGTCACTCAGCACTGGCTCACTGGTGCATCAGCATGCGTCGATTATCCGCCATGTAAAATAAATGAGCGAATCCATATAATGCACCTGCACTGACACGGATAAGAACTAAGGAAAACTACGTCGGTCCAGTGACGACATACTGTTCGGCCGTCCGCCTGACCTTGACTTTCTGAGCTGAAAATTGACAGACCGATTACTCCTGCTCGGGGGAAACGTTGACATCAATTTTGGTTTTTCTATAAACTTTCTGATTTCGAGTTACGAGCAAGACCTATAATGCGGCCTATTAGAACGGCCGCATGCACAATAATGCGTAGTAACTGGATACAGTTTTACTAGCTAGCGCGTACGCCTATCGACTTGTAGCTACACGTCTATAGTCGTCTATACGCTACATTGTACATTCAGCTTCAGGTACTTGGTATAAGTAATGGTTAAGCACACTACACCGTGAGCCATAAAATTTGCAATATTGTTATTATTATATATCCCACCACACGGTGAATGCGTTTCTACACTACCTAGAAAGTCAAGTGGCAGGTTTTTTGGCCCACCCTGTAGAATAAGACCTCGTACCTCTACCTAGTCATAAACGACGTCATAATGACGTCACTCACAACCGAGGAGCGCAATAAGCATCATCACGTGACTACGCAGTGCGACGACACAAGGCAGTCAGTACTTTTGTCATTATAAGCTGAGATTCGGCGCGCTATAGCAGTAAGGTTAAACGGTCCATACAACTATTCACAGAAACCTGTCTCAGAGCTACAAAGCGTCACCTGCCACGTGCAATCACACATTGTTACCTGACACCCGACACAGATGAACGCGCCCTGCCTTAACGGCAGCCAAGCAGACTACCTAACCCGGAGGGATGGAAGGCTGAGCTAACCTGGATGGCTGCTTAAGTAGCGAGATAATTTACCTGCTAGAATGCACAGTCGCCGGCCCATCCAAGTAGTAACCAGGACAGGTAAAGGGCAAGTATACATTGATGGGACACAACAACGTGTTAGCCACTAGACCAGGCCACCATGGTGCACCTATAAGCTACTCATTCTGCCAACGCCCCAATTACACTCAGTGCATGGCACCAGTTCTTGGTTAAGAGCACAGTTCAAGCAGAACAAAGAAGCTACCGACCGCACCCGATGACCCATATACACCATTGTACTTACTAGCACAGATGTGACCAGTTACTGAGTGAGTTCTTGGTATAGAAACGTGTGCGCCGGCATCGTGTCATGGAAACACGCGGGTGGCAATTAGCAGGGCCCCTAAATTTCAGCCTGTCGGAAAAACATTCTTTCAGAAATACAACATATGTGGCTGCAAATGCCCCATTTTGCGAAATTTATAGGCAAAACTTGAAACACTGAGTACCCATGCCATATTTCCTCTATCAGAAATGTGCAGTCTTTCAGAAAATTGCAACTTCCTGTCCCCATATCCCGCTTCCTCCCCCCCCCAAACATCCCCAACCTTCTTCAGTCACGCCGCCGATGGGCGCTAGGCGCGTGCGTGCAGTGAGGATGATGCAACTAGACAGCAAGACACGGACAGACAGACACAGAAGTGGCTGGGTCGGTCTGACTGTGACGTCAGTGCGCACTCACACAGTCAGCTCAGCTCAGCTGATAGATCTCACTCACTCAGAGCGACAGTGAATCAGCATAGTCGACAACGTCTTTGTGCGTGCCCAGCCGTGCACACGACGACTGCAGGCCACTGGCCATGCAGTCACCGGTGTCATCAGAGTCAGCTGACTGTCAGCCCAACACACGCGTTACCACCGCGCCACGCAAACTGCGCCGCTGCAATTCCACGGACAGTGACGGACTGGCAGAGATGTTAACAAAGCCAGCACACTCAGGTCAAGGTGAAGGCCAAGGTCGCAGTGACAATGCAAAGGATCAAATGTGGACCTATTTTAGCCATTTACATGCACTTTGGACGTCCATCGAATTCCAGTCTTGCATTCATGGGGCGGGAGAGCGTGGCACTTATGGCGGCCTTCTGGCAGAGATTACATTCCCACATTCCCCCACTGGATCAGCCATCAGCCAGTACCTGTTGCCATTTGTCCCCCACTCCGGCTCTCCCAAACAATAGATACTGGACTAAGATGGCTTAACAAAGCTGCTAAGAGCACACAGATTGAGCTGAATGTATATAAAGGTTCAGAGCCAGTGCGCCACACAGCTGACACGAGCCGCAGTGCAGTTGAAGGTACAAGGTAACACACCTATACAGCCGGGCCAATCAGCAACCGACAGGCATTGGGCGTTGAGCCCATGTGAGCCAGCCAGGGATGAACTGAGAACTCAGCTTACAGAATGCCAATAGCACATCAGCTCAGCTGACTAGCTGGCTAACCAGTCGTCCAATTCAGCTGACGCCTTGGCCCAACACGCACCCTCCGCCGTTGCCCATAGCAGCAGCGCCCTTACCATATAATGGTTGGGAGCCAGCAGGGGCGCTCCATAGGTAAACAGCCAGTAAATATAGACTATGGGTGTGGGCTTTGTTTGCATGGCTGTGTCCACAGTACTCTAGGACCCTACTTGTCTTTGTACTTTGTACTGCTTCAGACTGTACATCAGAAAAAACTGTACAGTATGTACTGTAGATATAAGCCTAATATCATCACACTAATATAATATAAGAGCCACAGATAAATTATGGCTGGACAGATTCTTCTAAAATTCAAAGACAGTGAACTGTAACTGCGTGACCCCAAAGAGTCCCAGACAAAAGGCCACAAGACAAAAGGCCACCAAACTGGTTTTGCGCTATGTGCAAAGTTAACCTGTCAAACTATAAAATCCAATTTCCACAATTTTTGTGCAAAAACATTGTCTCATGCTATATCTAAGCCTTTTGCATGCGACATTAACCCCACGACGATAGAGCACCGTCTTTTGATGACTTGCTCCACTGAGCACAGAAAGATATAGAAAAATGGGTTTAATAAAATACGGCAACAAAAACTGTCAATTTATCTTACAGTACACAGTGTGGCAACCACATGCCGACAGCAGGTTCAATAAATTGCATTTCACCAGGAGTGTAGCAACAGTATTAAAGTGAGGTGACCAAAATTAGAATCATTTGTGTCGAGTTTCTTCCTGATATCACGTGCCAAAAATTATTACAAGAAATTTGAGCTAATGCTCACGAGACGCATGAAAGCCTAAAACAGTTCCGGTTCAGTAGTTTAGCTAAAAATTGGGGTGTTCACGATAAGTTAATATACAAATACCAAATTCTCTATCTGGATCGCATAACGATAGTAGCGTGGCGCCACCTTGTGAATGATATAAGAC
>Ga0209671_1007192_pt1 | contig 11523 bp, 10 predicted proteins | sample WorMetHERISLAND2_2_FD_187401 | JGI IMG/M metagenome (GOLD analysis project Ga0209671, IMG submission 187401) | Marine gutless worms symbiont microbial communities from Max Planck institute for Marine Microbiology, Germany - Olavius geniculatus... | ecosystem: Host-associated > Annelida >...
AACCCTGCCTGACGCCACTGTCAACTGCAAAGGAATCGGACATCACTCCATCCACATTGACACAGCTACAGGTATCTGTGTAAAGTGCTTCCATGAGGTACATAACTTTATTGTCAAGACCGTAACTGCGGAACAAGCACCACAAGGCCTTGCGGTCCACCGAGTCAAAAGCAGCCTTCAGGTCGACAAAAGCGATCGAGAGTGGACGAATTTGCACGAAATTTTGCACAGGGGGGTCGTCTCGCGGACGTAATCACCTCTTTCAAATTTCATGCAATGACTGACACGTCGAAAACAGCAGAAATCATAAAAAGGTGATATTATTCAACAGCACATTGACAGTTAGACAATGTGATGGTGAGTGATATCACCTTTTTATGATTTTTGTTGTTTTCGATGTGTCACTCATTGCATGTCGCCGTTAACAAGTGTATAAACTGATGTTTTGTGCATTTATTTTCGTTATCTTTCACCCATTTGCCGAGAAGCCCCCAATGGACGGATTTGCACGAAATTTTGCACAGGGGGTCGTCTCGCGGACGTAATCACCTCTTTCAAATTTTGTGTCGATCGGTTGAGGGGTTTCGGATCTGCGCGGGGTCGAATTTTGCCATTCTCCATTGACTTAGCTGGTCGCCATTAACACAGGGCTGCGCTACCGCGCGCCTGTGATATATTGATTACAGTAAAGGAAGACTGCGCAAGGTCACGTTTTGGAACCTGGCCCTTATTTTAGCATACTAGTTGAAGTTATGTTAGTTCGTGATGTTGAAGTTGCAATTAATGTTGAAGTTCATTGAATTGTTTGTTGATTGAAGTTGAGTCACAGTTTAGTTTAGAGTTTGAAGAAGTGTTGTGAGGCCGTTATTGATTAAACCTGTGTTATCTATTTAAAGTGCTGAATCGTTTTTCTTAAAGGAAAAACTATAAAGTCACGAAACAAATAAACGCTTGCAACTGATCAGCCCATCACTCATTCTGGTAGTCACCGTCAGGATGCAGATGATGTAGCAGGCAGGGACGGATACCCCTCCGACCGCCATACAGCCCTGAAGAAATATTATGTTGCCTCCTCCTAACAGTGTAACTAGGCCAGTGGGTCTGATTCAGAGGCGTCCGAGTCGGTAGTAAATGAAATTGAAATGAATGAAGAAGATGCTAAAGAGAAGAAAAGAACTAGTCGGGGTGGTCGAAAGACTGACACGAGCCGGACGACGGCGCGACAGAACAAATTTTGAGAATCATCTGCTCTTTGCCCAAAATGTGGGCAAACGTTTTACACCGAATAACTTGACGAATATTGTCCAGTACAACAGTAACAACACAGTAATTGCATGACATCTAGTTTAAATTACTCTGTCATCAAGTTCCGTCGCTGTATTCCGCTCGACGTCATCATTCTTGTCATCATCATCATCATCCGTTTGCTCGTAGACGACAACATTAACCACCACGTCATGGTCGGATGTTGTTGTTGCGGTCGCCATGGTAACGTCGGTGACGTCACGGTGGTGAATCACGACCACGTTGTCGCAGCTGCATGCCGACGGAGAATTCTTATCCGGCGATGGAGTCAGCGTCCTGCGTGAACCGTTTCCCAGTACGATGATAATAATACCATATTCTCCTCTTTCGGCATTACCATGGTGTACCGTCGTATTTTGCACATGCCATAGTTGGCCTATATCGTGACAATCTTCCCTACTGTGGTATTGTTACGATGGTCTCTTTTGCACGTACCATACGGTAAGCTGCAATTTTTGCAACGAAAGGCCTATATGTGATGTAGCGGGTTTTGAACGTCCTGCGTGAACCGTGTGCGGAGGATAGTGTCATTGGACGTGCGCTCGGCTCTACCGGCGTGACGTCTTGCAGCTGAAAACACCATCCAAAATACTTGTCCAAATTATTAAAATCCGGTCATCTTTTTTCAAGTTACAGTCGATAATATCGGGATGTTCTTGACGTTATTTTTGTTTATTTGAACGCCTATTGTGCTTACACTGTTCTCCCCAAATAGTGTTTAAGACGCTGGCAAGTCAGTTAACCTGCAGGTTGCTGGATATGCGTGGTTGTTTGCTGTCGGGTGCACCCAGGCCGTGGTACAGCGCGTAGATCTTGGCCACGTACAGACACAGCAGAATGTTACTGGCGTTGAGTACGAGCGCCAGAGAGACGAATATTCTTTGCTGGACGGCGCGGAACGTCGTAAAGTAGGACGGAACGAACACCATCCAGATCACGATCGTCATGTAAACCTGCACTTAGCATTGCAGGGATGTAAACAAAACTTTCTTTTAGACCAAGACCAAGACCTCGGTCCCCAGGCCTAAACTATATTATTAGAGCATTGTCAGCAGCCCGTTACGTACGAATTTGTGGATTCAACTGCACGGCAGTGACATGTACTATATAAAAAGCCTGTACAAAGTAGCATAAAACATATACAAAAGACACTAAAATTTATGGTGATCACAATAGCAATAAATAAATATGTAAAGTTAAAATAAATGTCAATTAGCGTTTGTCCCTCACCGTACATACAACGTCCGGCAAAGACGATCCCAATTTCCAACTTCGCTCTACGACAGTTGCAGACATAATTTTCTTAGTTTAATATTTCAGCCCCAACGAGAGAACTGAGTAACATGGGCTATAAAAAGTAAATTAATAAATCAAGTAATTAAAGAATTAGCAGAGGACGTACGTACACAGAAGGTGATAAAGCGAGCCTCGTTGAAATTGTCCGGCAGATGACGAGTCTTGAAGGCGTAGTAGGCACAGACGAAGACCAACAGAGCGTTGTAGGCGAGCGGTGCACTGATCACAGTAAGACAGTGGTATGACTGCATGCTGCACCGCGGTGCGCTGATCACTCGCCAGGGTATTTGACAGATCAGCTCAACCACAGGCCGCCCGGTGTCAGGCATTACTGGTACCACTGACAGAGGACTAACCGATGATACGGCCGCACACAACGCTATCTAATAACAAAACACGAACTCCAACTTTCGGTGAAAATTTGACAAAGTTCTGGCAAAAGCAAGTTGTTTTGGGACTCAGGGTACTATTACTGCCATACTAATATTACTGCTAGGCCTTCTACTACTACATCTAGTCTACTACTACTGCTCACCTGAATCAAGATGAGTCCACTTGCAATGAGTATTTGAGCCAACGGACTTATGAATAAAGGTGGATGTTTGCTCTAATTATAATTAAAACCATAGCCCAGAAGTATAAACAACATAAACGATAGCAAATGTTCGCTTTATAACCCCGACCAAAACCTTAACCCGCAGCATAACCAGAACCTAACCCCAAGCGGACTGATACTGCGAATGAAGGTGGGTGTTTGCCGCGCTGGCCTGTGACGGTAAAAATGCGGTAAATGCGGACTGTGCGAGTGAGTAGCGGCGAGTAGGTAAACGTGACACTGACGTTGAAGCCGATCTGACTGGCGAAACACTCCACGGTCGTCGGTCGAGCGACGGCTCGCATCAGCGCCAATGCATACTACAAATACAACGTGGGTCAGAAAAACATGCCTCCATACTTTTGGCTATAATATCCATGATAAATATTCATCGATTTTCAGAGCACGACGTTCGTTTTTCGACTTCGTCCGTCCAGTTTAACATTGATGCACTGTGATCATGTAAGTTGGACTATACATAAAATTTTATTAAACGATTAATTAGCCCACTGTCACAGCTCTTTTGATTTCGGATCGGTTTGCGTCAGGATTTGTTTGTTCTTTTTTGCATAGACTTACCTAACTTGCTCCATTCTCCTCATTTCAGTTTCGTTCAAAACAGTTTTATTTGTTCCAGTTTATGTGCTAGAGCAAAATGCTTGCCTGCTAGTAATTTTACCAGAGCGAATCACTCATCATGGCATGTCATAGTGATTGGCCTTACAACTAGAAAGCAGTCGTAGCCCGCAGGTACATCGGCCAAGGTAAAGCTATTCGCCAGGTGGCGTCACCATATTCACTTTGCCAGCTGTTCCCTTATGCCCCGTTTAACGCAATGGTAACGAAAATTTCAAAGTGATCCAGAATCCAGGATTCCTGCCGAATCACCCCCAAAATTGAATCACTGGTAGTTTTTGCTATGCCTGACATACCCTCAAAATTTCAGAAAGATCCGTCCATAACTTTTTGAGTTATCTTGCTAACAGACAGACAAACAGACAAACAAAAACCGGCAAAAACATAACCTCCTTGGCGGAAGTAATTACATGTAGCCTACATACTTGCCTGTATGACGACTCCAGCGAGCATCATGTAGCTGAGTTCGCGACTCGTTGCCTTGATGATACGGGCGTTGTTGTGACGCACGTAGATGCCGAGAACAACCACACTGAACTGTTACGGCTGCATGCAGCATGTTTGTTCCTCTGTCTGTCTGTCTGTCTGTCACGTGCTGGTGCTGTGTCGAAAGAGCGCCAGCTATACGATAGCCACATCTTCACCGACGATGGATTTAAGAGTTTGGTCATAGATAATAAAGCTTCGGCCAGAAATTCGACAAGGTTTTTCTGGAAGGAAAAAAAAACAATAAAACTAAGTCTTAATGTCTACCATCAGTTTGCGTGTTTGTCTTGTCTGGCCGTTCTTCAAGTTGTCACAGTCTGGTAATATGTTTCTTCTACTACTTTGTGCTTCTGGGTGTTAAATTAAGAGACTCGGCCAGAAATTCCTCGCTGAATATACGCCCGGTTAAGCACGTTACCGCGACGCACCTGCATGTACGTCAATGTAGATAGTGAGAACAACCAAACTGAATAAAATTCCGACGACCGTAGAGACGGCAGACACGACGACGACAGCGTCAGTGTACGAGATTAGAGTCGGTTTGATGGGCAAACAGTCGGTGTGGTTCACGGGCTCCGGCCAGTAGAACTGCGGGCAGGTCTGACATCTTGTGGCGTTGTCGACGGCGATCTCGTTGGGACCACATCGTCGGCATTCCCAGCAGCACGTGGTACGGAAGTAGTGGTAGATCTCGCCCAGTGCGCATGCCCGGCCGCAGCTAGATCGCGGCGGATTGCTAGCCGCCGCCGCCGCTGCTGCTGCTGCTGATGATGATGAAGAAGAAGACCATATGATGTGTGACGCGTTAATGTCGAGTGTTTCGGTGATCGTATCCCAGACGCCAACATCTCGCGCCTCGAACGCACCGGGTGACCCGACCGGCTGAAAATTCACGATCCCGTAGCGACCGAGAATATTGCCGTTTCTGTCAAATCTTAGCTGTTACTGCTGTTGCCAAAACTTGTTGTCGTTGTTGTTGCTCTTTTGTGTTCTTCTTTGTTTTTCTGTCTTCTCCATTTCTCCTTTGTGTTTTTTCTTCGCTTTTGTTGTCGTTATCGTCGTTATGTTGTTGTTATTGTTGTAGTTTCACATCGACCGAGAATATCGCCATTTTTATCGAACGAAATGTTTCCGTTGTGTCTGGCGCATTCACCGGTAAAGTTCCCGATTCACAAATGCTTAAAATTAACCTTTTGTGTTCCCAGCAAATCCGAAAGCTATATATAGGCTAGACCTGAGTGACAAAAGGGATGAAATTCCAGAAACGCATGCCGAAAAATGTCGCCGTTCTTGTCAAAGGAAATGTTTCCGTTGTAGCCAGTTAAATTGGTTGAAAGCAGGTAAGGCAGCAGGCGTTGTCCGGTCACGCAATGACCGCCAGTGACGTCGTTCTCACACAAGTCACTGACCAGTAAGTAAATGAGTAAATGGAAAAGTGTTTTAGCGACACACTATCATAGAATTAAAAAACTGTTTTGTGCGGCAAGGCCGTGTTCCAAACGATATAAATGAAATGAAATGACATAAACTAAACCGAAGTTCATTAAACAGGTCATGTCATTTCTGTCACTTTAAACACGTCTTAACGACGTGGGTACTGGGTAGTAGCTAGCCACAAGTCACTGACCAGGCGACTGATAGCGTCCACATAGACGTCAACCGTGTCCAGTATGATGGACACAGTGCACTCGGGCATGTAGCCAGTTGAGTCCGGAATGCGCAAATCCAGAGTGTTGTTACAGTGAGTTACATTGCTCCATCACTCCAGAGTAGGTAAGTCTAGTACCGGTCTGCTTCTATGACTGAAGTTCACGTTTACGTTTACCTGTGTCAGGTGGTAGGCAACGCTGTGTGGTCCTATGTGTAACTCTGAGTTAAACACACTCTATAAAGCTTTTATCATTGAGTTACATTGCTCCATTCTGTGCTGGAATTCCACGTGCAACCGAAGAGCTCAGACCACAGTAGAGGGAACCAAGGGTAAGAACCCAGAGGTTCGTATAGAGGGGTTTAGCGGGAACCAAGGGTTCCTGCCACGTGTTTTAGTAGTGGAAACCAAGGGTTTCTGGTGTTCTGCGGAGTCAGTGACTCAAAGTACGTCTGGAACTCGGTTACCGGGATGGTGTAAGTCTGTATTGTCATGAAAAACTATGTCTGGGGTCGTATAAGTCTGTATAGTCATGGCACCCAGCAGGACGTCCTCGAAGCCGCCCATGTCATCGATGTGCATCCCGACGCCTTCACTGGCTAGCCAGGAAAACCTGAGTGACAACAAATTTATGTAAAACTTATGGCGTCATAGCAGATGTCAAGGAGATAATTGCCCTTTTCGAAATTTCAGCCTGCCGGAAAATTTTCTTCTCGGATATTTTCTTAACAATACAAATTCTAAAATATATATTACGTATTTTGGAGAAATTTACAGGCACAATAAAACTGTTGAGCATAGAGCATATTTTCAGTCGAAAATATTCAGTTGTTTGCAGACATGCTGTCGGAAATTCGGACTGTCTGTTAGAAAATTGCAACTTCCTGCCCCCTCCTTACTTTCAATAACACACGATGCTGCTACTATACCTGCTAGACTGATAGAAAAAGATAAAGAAAGAAAGAAAGAGAAAAATAAAGATAAGATAAGAATAAATACTTGGAGAAAAGATGAGTTTTCAGCCGACTAACAGCTCGGGTTTACCTGCCTACGAGCTGCTGCTGCTGCACAGCACTGAACAGCGTCCGGGTCTCCTCCAGGTGTGTGAACAGTATCACTACCTGCGCGTCGATTTCAGTCAACTTACCTGTACACAGCTCATCACCTAGGCTGGCGGCGGGGCTAACGATTATGAACGTCGCAGCGTCGATTTCAATCAGCTTGGTGATGACTTGCTCGACAGCGTGTGAAACGCCAGAGTGCTGAGCCAGGGCCAGTGTCAAACCGACACAGATACCGTGACGTGCGGCCGCCAACTGCAGTTGATCGGCCGCGTTCTCACCGTAGTAACCTTCCGAGTAGACGACCGACACGTACGTCCAGTTGAAGTGCAACAAGATGTCCATCATCACCTTCACCTACAAGTAACAGTGGCTTGAGTTTGAAACGATTAGAAGTATCAAGTGCTTAGGTCAACTCAGCTTCCTACTCTCAGTAGGACGGGAAAGGAGTACTGGCTTGCGGGCTATATGGTAAAGGCCTATTGTGGCTGATTAAGGCGGTGGTATGTCTGCTGACTGCAAACCGCGTATAATTGTTCACTGACGCGGGCAACAAATGGCCGCATAGTGCGCTGCGGTATCATTTGCTTATGCCAGTCAGCTGCCACTTCCGATATTGTAAAGTTTTACACTATACCTGTACTTCTATTTCAGTTTCTCTCTTTTTATTTTTATTTCGAACATTTCAGTTTTTAGTTAATGTGCTAAATTAATTGACAGCCTGTCTGTCAGTTTTAAAGTGTAAATTCAATATCGTATAGTACCGCATCGTATACGGAACGTCACCTGTCATATGGGATCACGCAGTAACCTGTCACTAAGCACAAATAAATGCGCCCCGCCTTAACCCCAGCATGACAAGCCGGTACTCGATTTACCTACCCTGAAAAGATAAAAAGCCGAGTTGACCTTGATGGTTCCTTACATACTGGGATTAATCGTTAAAAATTTCAACGATTAATAAATTTTTCTACTTATAATTTCGATTAAAGTTTAATCAAAAACGCGACAAGCGTCTGAAATCATTTCAATCAGTTGTTTTAAAAACAGTCACATAATCTCCTTTTTACAAGACAAGGTTATAGGCTATTATTGTGCCTCAATGCGTCTGCGACAGCGAGAGCCTAATAGCTAATTTGCTAAACAGGAAATGCATTTCCTTTGCTAATTGAAATTAACGATCAATTAATCTCCAGTTGTCGTTTAGCTAACTGTTAAAAACTGACAGTGACGTAAAACAGTAGAGATTAAATGTATACCTGATATCTATCTGGCGGCGACATTCTGAGGAAGTAAGGAAACGTGTTCTTGTTACTCAGCACGTCGCTCGTCGCCGTCGGACTGATCTGCACATATCCGTTTAGCTCGCAGCGACATTAACTGACAATGACCCATATAGTACAAGTTAAAAAACATTTTTTAAAAATTTTAAATACACTAGTATTTTAAAACATTGTCTAATAGGTTATTTGAATTTATCAAGCAAGCACCTGTGGAATGGAAAACATGCTGAGCAGATTGGCAACAATGACTGAAGACGGGCTGCTTTCGGCAGCTATTACTCCGACAACGTTGTAGAAATCGAGAGGCGATAGCTTAGACCGAACGTCATGAGAATTAGTTTAATGGGTACAGTTGTAGTAGTATCTGCAGTAGTAGTAGCAGCAGCAGCAGCGGCGGCGGCGGCGGCAGCAGCAACAGTAGTAGTAGTAGTATTAGTAGTAGTAGTTGTTGTTGTGATTGTTTCGCCGATAACTCAGACTTGACGTTATGAGAATTAGTCTGGTGTATGGTTGTAGTAGTTCCAGTGACCAATCTAGCTTATCAAGCAATCAATCTATCAGTTAGTCATTTAGTGAGTCACGTAAGCCTATAGCGTCATGAGAATTAGTCTGACGCGTATTGTTACAGCAACTGTTGTCGTCATGATAGCACACCGGTCGGCAGTCATCAACACGCGAATTGACCGGCAGGAACTGTAGCGCTCTAGCTAGAGCTGTCACTGGCATTGCACACTCGTCCGCTATGACTGCACCCAACGTCAGACCATATGGCAGACGATGCTCCGCGTTTACACGCCTAAATGACCAACACCGCCGCACATGCGAAAATAAGCAAGTAAGTACATCTTTTTTTGCATACAATAGACGTTAAAGCAAAAACAATAAAAATGCTATGTCCTGCAATTTTATGCCCTGATATTGGTCCGTCATTTTCATGTTTGGCCTCTTCAGCCAACCCGTTTCAAGAGTGACTCCAAACAGTCGTTTAACATCCTAAACTTATTCCACGGTCGTTGACAGTCGGTTGTAGAATCAACACTTGAGTGCAACCGTAAAATTATTAACTCGTTATGCCGCTGCAGATATAGTGCCCACTATTTTGCCAGACTGCAACTGGAAATAAAAGAATTTTAACCGACTGTACTTACGTAACGGTCGAGCTTATGGTACGAGTTGTAATTTGTCGTCTGTCGTCTATCTGTCGTCGTCCGTAACGGATGTATTGTGGCTAAGCGTTAGATCGTAAAAAAAACTTTTAAATCAAATAATTAGCTATGTGTTTTAAACCTAAGCATGCAAAATTTCAACAATTTAGTGGAAAAAAAAACATTTTTTAAAAATTTTTAGGTTAAATGAAGAAAAGGGAGGTAAAAAAGATGTTAGTTTTCAACGAAAAACTGGCCATATCTCAGAACGGTGAAAGATAGAGCCAAAGTTACTATTAATTACTAATGGAAAGTGGGATACGCCCTTTCGGACTACATAAAAATCGTTGACCTTGGATAACCTTGAAAGTCATTAACCACCATGATTACGATCGGTTATTCTAGCGACAGCTAGGTTTCCTCTAGTTATAGACAGCGTGTGTTGATGCCAACCTGAGCGCGTAGACGACCGCCTCGACAAGTTGAACGACCCCGGCGTCACGTAACTGAGTACCACATGGGCGTCTCTCATCATGCTGTTGTAGTAGTAGTAGTAGTAGTAGAAGAAGAAGTAGAAGTAGTAGTCGTAGTTGTTGTTGTTGTTGTTGTTGTTGCAGTAACTGTTGTTGCTTTAATCTCGTTACCATGACTTTGCAGCAGCTGTAAGTGTAGTTGTAATAGTTACAGCAACGGTACCCCATACTGGTACTTGCTCGTTTGTGTGACAGTAGTAGTAATAGTAGCAGTTATAGTATTAGTAACCGCAGTAGTAGTAGTAGTAGTTGTTGTTGTTGTATTACTAACAGCAACAGCAGTAGTAGTAGTAGTGTTGTAGTAGGCATTATGCTGTTGTATGGACAGAATCACACCGAGCTGAATATCACCGGGAATGACGTACTTGTAAGTTACCGCATCCGCCCCATTCCATGTCATCTCCCGGCCGTACCAGCAGTCACGTGACAGACTGCCGACGACTTCCGGCGGAAATGACGTCATGATGACGTGCCTAATGACAATGATGATGATGCACGCGATCGTTTGAACTGACATGTCGAGCAGTTCTTGCGTTGCTATATAGTGAACAACGAAAACTACTGAACAACGCAGAAAATGTCAAGTATGTCGCGAGTACAGCGATGTATCCAGAAATTCGCTAAAAAGGGGAAAGGCAAAACAGGGATCTGGGGACAAAAGTCCCTTGCTCGTATCAGGGGTTGAGCCTCGGTAGAGTATGAGAATATAGGCTCACTGTTATTATAGGCGAAGTTATTGTAACACGTTTCCCTGTAAAATTAGAAAGATCGCGGATGCAGAACCTCCGTATGAGCGCCGAGAGAATGGTGGCAGACTCATCAGACAGCGAACGACATTCTGGACGCCCGCATTACTTCCGTACGCTCCAAACTGCAGCAGCACTGCTGCACTTTTTAAGATTTTTTTAAAGAAAACTTTTATGTACAGATCTGATGCCGCGTTCTCATGTCTCGCAATACCAGAGCCCCCATTATTCAACTGATGAAGTGACTGAATAAGATTATTATCTGCAATTACGTAACGACAGACTTAGAGTCGAAGCTACACTATTTCAGTTAGTAGTCGGCGACAAATGCCTAATTACTAACTCGCTGAGCTAAATTATTACAACTCTGGACTGCAAAAACTTGTGTGCCGTGTCTTAGCTTATATACGATGATGTGGAGGAGAGGAAGCTTTCAGTCGACACGACACTTTACGCGGGTTCGTGTTTGCCTACGCGTGTTGACACTTCGTGACGACAAACACGACTACTACTACTACTACTACTACAACGACAACAACGACAACGACGACAAGTTGGTGATGACTGGAAATAAAAGAAAAAGTAATCTAGTTTCATTAGGATCAGCGATGTTACTCACTGTCGGTTAATTTGATAAACATTAAACGACACTGGCTGAACGAGTTTGCTGCTATTGCGTCTATGACGTACGTAATCTGTCTGTCTGTCTGTCATTTGACACATTCGTGCACACTTTTTAAACCGTTTGACGAATTGCATAGATAACATTTGGCAGCATAACGTTGTAGC
>Ga0209671_1007194_pt1 | contig 11522 bp, 9 predicted proteins | sample WorMetHERISLAND2_2_FD_187401 | JGI IMG/M metagenome (GOLD analysis project Ga0209671, IMG submission 187401) | Marine gutless worms symbiont microbial communities from Max Planck institute for Marine Microbiology, Germany - Olavius geniculatus... | ecosystem: Host-associated > Annelida >...
TTCCCCGCCCCTACCCTCCCTGTCACGACGCCACTCCTGGCACAAAATAACTGAAAAAGGACTGAGACTCGTGAGAACTGGAGGTAAAGGAAAGTGGAAACGTAAAACAACAAGAAGCCCTGCAGTTGTCGCTAGGATAGCCGACCGTACTGGCTGCCAGTGACCTTCAAGGTTATACAAGGTGATGGTTGTCATCTCATCTGAAAGAGCGTATGCGATTTTCTATTAGTGATTAGTAGTAACCTTGGCCTTATCTCGCAGCGTTTCCGAGTTGCAGCCACTTATAGACTGAAACTTTCCATTGAAAATTGCGGCAAAACCGCTGCAGATGGAGACATGGTTACTATTGACAGCCTATCGGAAGTCGCCAGCGCCCTGTCTGATGGTACCATCGTCGACCCTTTACGACTTACCTTTTAGCCACAATACATCCGTGACAGACGGACAGACGGACGGACGACAACCGTACCATAAGCTCGACCGTTACGTAAGTAAGGTCGGCTAAAAGCAGTCCGACCAACGTGCGTAGATGCGTTTGTAGGTCCGATGACAACATTGGTGTCGGCGAGGATAACTGATCGAAGACCACACAAAACAGTGAAGTTGACGGTGATTGCTGCCGTCGTGGTGGTCGTGCTCGTGGCAGTGTCGTTGATCTGCAGTGTCGTCTGCTGCTACCGGCGCGCGGGCTGGCCGCCGCTGCCGCTTCTGATGCTCGGCGGCCGTCGACGCAAACGACGAGTGGTGGTGATGCACAGCAACGCGCTGTACGACGACGACGCTGCCTCCAAGCATCATCACACTCAACAGCAGCATCATCCGTACCCCCAGCAGCAGCAACAGCTAATGCCCCCTCGTGTCAAGGTCGAGACTCTGCCCGCATGTCGCAGCAGTCGACGCCGACGGTCTCTTCTGTCGACTGTGCTGGAATACGAGATCCCACTCGACCCTCAGTGGGAGCTTCCACGAGACAAGTCAGTCAGCCGCACGGACGATTTATTTCTTTTCTATCCTGCTGACTAATAAGGTTGTAGCGTTTGAAGTTATCGGCAGATGCATCTCCGTCGAATTAGGGTCCGTCGGGCGCCATAACCTATTTTAGATGACGACGAATCGGACGAAACCGTACTTAATAAACGCTATGCTAACTCTAACCCGTTCGTAACTTTATCCGTAATCCCAGTGGCGTAACCAGAAATTTCATTTAGGGGGCTTGTCTCCCTTTCCTCCTCTCCCCTTTTCCTTTTCGTTTCTTCCCTTCCTGCACTCCCCCTTTTACCCTTCCCTTCGCGTGCCCTCCCCTTTTCTCCTCCCTCCCTTTTCTTAGAAGTAAGACCCCTAAAATCCAGTTAGGGGTTTGGGGAGCACTGTAAGCTCCCCAGCGGGGTCTGGAGCGGAGCCCCAGCCGAAATCGAATTTGGTGCATTTTAGCTGTCAAAGATGAGATCTGGTGGTAACAGTTTTAATTATTTTCCCGAAAATAAACTGACCAAATTGGCAAATTTTGTGCAGTTTATACATATGCTTGATATGTTTTGTCTGGAGGATTGGGGGGCCTGCTCCTTCCCCTTGGCTACGCCACTGCGTAACCCTATCCCTAACTGTGGCGACCTCTTAGAATGGCGGGCCGACACCTTTCCCTTCGTTAGTTACTCACCTTTTGCAACGTTTTCAGTTGCAATATACCGCTGTAAAAACGCAGTCTCTTTTACCATCGTTTTGGCCGCTTCTGTTTATCAGTATGGCTTAGGGTGATCTTTTTTTTGTATATTTCTTATGCGTTTTGCAGACTCACTTTGGGAAAACTGCTCGGTGAGGGTGCGTTTGGAACGGTCGTGAAAGCACAGGCGGTTGGCATTCCCGGCAGAAACGAGATTTCAACCGTTGCCGTAAAGATGCTAAAAGGTTGGCATTTTCACGTCGGCGAGTAAGAATGTCGTCATCATTTTATTGTCACGTGGGAGGTAGACAAAGCACTCGGTGCGTGATGTACGCTTCATTTGCCGTTTCGTTACTTCAGTCGATGCAATTTAAAAATAAGTGAGTCAATGAACTTATTTCACTTGGTAGTGTAGCAGCGTCATTGAAGTGTAGTGGGATTTGTAGTGAGGTTTTATTGCCGATTTTCTATTTAGAGTAATTGTGAAGAATTTTGAAAAAAAGTCACTCAGTATATATGGCAAAGATAAGAAAAATACTTCGGGGTCTTGCTTTTTATGCTGCTGATGCATCGGCTGCGCCAGTTAAAACAATTCCCTGGAAAAAAATCTATATTTCTGGAAGTTAGCATATTTTTTAACCAAATTCACAGTACTTGCAAAGGAAGATTCAGGTCACATATCCTGCACATTTCATTGAAATAACAGCTGCGTCCTGAATATTTGTGGAATGAAGTGTGCTTAAGCTTCAGATTTGTCTGACTGCACGGACTGACAGTCTTATCTTTTTGTATTGCTTAGGCCTACTCAATTTTAAAACCCTTTTAGGAATATATTTACCGTGGATCAAAAAACAATAATGTTATTATGATTATTAAGAAGTAATTCATAGTTTTGCTATGTAATCTCAATGACCCGTGACCCACTATTACTATGAAGTTGAACGTGTTGATGCTGAATAGATTAGATAGATTTCTGTCTGAAATTGTAGCCCTAGTCTATATTGAGTTGCATTTTTACAGACGACTGCAGCGACAGCGACGTGGCCAACCTGATTCAGGAGATGGAAGTGATGAAAATCATCGGCAGCCATAGAAACGTACTCAGCCTTCTCGGATGCTGCACGCAGGACGGTATGCATAGATAAGTGACGTTCTCTCGGAAATTACACGTATTTATATACCGGTAATTATTCGGCATAATTAAAAGCAAGTCCCTTCTGGTGAACTATGTGAAGCTTGAAGTTGTTTCTGACTCGATAATGTGCACGAGCCTCCATTTTTTTCCAGCTCAAAACCAGCTTAGAACCTGAAGGTTTCCAACTCCAATCAGATTTCAGCAGTAGCTAAATAGCTAATTGCTAGTCTTTAACTGACAGGTGGTTTTTCGACAAAGTCGCTGCGTACTTTATCTCAGGTTTGGCTTCAACGTTATGCGCTACGTATATAATTTCAAGTTTTACTTACTTACTTACTTACTTACTACTGACCAGATAGATTTGGTGAAATTTTGTCCTAGCCAAGAAAAGGCCAAAAAACGACAGACAACTTTTTTTGTATGCTAAGTAAAAATCTGATATGGGGGTCGTGTATGCACAGGGCCACTGTACGTGATCGTCGAGTACGCACCGTACGGTAATCTACGCGACTTTCTACGTGACCGGCGTCCGTCCACGTGCGTAGACGTAGAGTACAGGCAGATGCCAGCCTCTGCAGCCACAACAACAACTACAACAACTACTACAACTACAACTACAGTCACAGCCGGGGTCACCAACCACGCCTTGCTCTCACACAGACACCTCGTCTCCTTCGCCTATCAAGTCGCCCGCGGGGTCGAGTATCTCGCCTCCAAGCTCGTACGTACCAACTGCAGATTGGTTTGAAAAAAGTAGCCCACCAATTTTGTTATTATAATTCCGTCAAATATGCAGACCCATCGAGAGGAGTTGGACGTGGGAGGGGGTAAGAGGGTAAGTTACTCCGGGCTTCGCGACGTTTGGGGGCCCCGCCGTCGCTCAAAAAATATAAAGTACACCAGAATGCACCATTTAAAAAATTCAAAAAATTTCTCCCCAGAGGGGCCCCACGAGAATGTTTCTTCGGGCCCCGTTGAGACTGTCGACGGGTCTGCAGATATTAAACAGCTGCATAGTAACTTCTTCTGGGACAGCACTCCAACTTTGCGAAACACTGTTTGCAACATGATAGAACTAACGTTTAGGCTTGTCGAGAGAGATTTTCAACCTAATATGAAGAAATAGATAAGTGGTAAATTATTAAATGTATATCATGACTATGGTGTGAGCAAATTATGAAGTTTTGACGTTTTCTTGGTTTGTGAATTAGATGCGTTGTAAGTCTGTGAAAGAAATCAGGGCACGTTATTAGGCCTGGGAGTAGCGTATTATATCAATTAGTCAACAAGCTAGCTACTCAGTCCGTCAGTAGCCTACTATTAACTACAGTCAGTTGTGACAACTTGCCAAGTTGACAACTGGTGTGAATAATTAACTCGTTTGTTGCGCAGTGCATTCACCGGGATCTGGCGGCCAGGAACATTCTGGTCGCTGAAGATTACGTACTGAAGGTTGCCGACTTCGGGCTGACTCGCAACATCCCGAACAACGATTATTACAAGAAAACTACTGACGTCAGTACTGTTCCACTGTTGTTCGTTTTATTTTGTAACCCGCCTGCATCATGTAACAGTAAAACAATGGTTATAAACGTAATTTGCCATAAAAATGTCTTCACTGGGTTTGGTGCCACTGTTCTTGACAACCTGCTACGATAGCCGTGCGAAGTTGAGAACAGCTTGAAATTAAAAACAGCGATTGTGACCAAAAATAATGGTAACGATGATATTAGCGTAATGTATGTTATTTTAGGTCCATTTTTTTTGTCTTGAAAAATATATCTTGCTCATGAGATTACTTAAGTGCATAATTAATTACTAATAATTAGTTACTAATTAGCCAGCTGTTGATAACTGGCCGTTTGTGTGTTGCTGACTTAGGGTCGACTGCCAGTAAAGTGGATGGCACCAGAGGCCTTATTCGACCGCAAGTACACCGTTAAAAGCGACGTGTAAGTTCATTTTTAAACCAAATTATATATTGTTGGCTATGTTGATATTAATACATCTCACGTTTGCTGAAATACTGAAGTATCATTTGAAATTTTTTTCTTGTTTAACTGACCACCAAACGAAGTCAACTAATAGGGAAAGAGAATTTTGACTGCCAGCAGGATTGTCAAATTAAGCACCATTTCTGCGCAGTCAGTCAGTCCCTCTGGTCTGTACTTGTTTTGAATGTCAGACATGACTGTTAGTTTTGAAAATATTTATACCAACACAGGAATTAATAATTGTTTAAATATTTCTAGTCCATGCCTAGTACTATTACTACTACGACGTATTAGTACTGTGCTGCAGTTGCTGCAGATTTTTTTCTACGATTTACTCCACGTTAGGTTGATTCTTTCACAAGTGAATCGTTGAGAATTATCTAAATGGCAGCATAAGCCCGTGCTTAAGACTATGAGGTTTTGTTTAAGTAAACGAATATTATGCTAGAGTAGACACATTGTGAAGATCTGAATTGATTCAATGGCTATTAGTGATGTTGTTGATTGTGACAGCTGGTTTTTACTCTTTGGTTTGCACAGCTGGTCGTACGGTGTGCTACTGTGGGAGATATTTTCACTGGGTGGCAATCCATATCCGTCCGTTCCCGTCGAGAAGCTGTTCGACCTGCTGCGAGATGGGCATCGAATGGAGCGCCCCACCTACGCTTCGCACGAAATGTACGCAGCATATTTTCCTCAGTGCAAAAACGCAGTGGCTTCTATCCCCCCCAAATCTGGAATCAAAATCGGGCACAACTTCCCCCCATTTTGGGCTCAGGTTTCTTCCATTTCTGACTCAAGTTTTCCCCTCTATTTTAAGCTTCTTTCCTCCTCTAGGGAGAAAGCTTTGTTAAGGGTGTAGTTTGCCCAGTGAAAATAGGGGGGAAGTTTTGATCTACAACCTTATCAAAACTTTCCCCCCTATTTTTCACTGGGCACAAGCTGCGCCCACCACGTATAGGGATAGAAGCCACTGCAGAAACGTAACATATGCTGCGCCCGATTTTCAACTGCACTGCGAGCATCAATTGCGTCTGTCAGTAGCAATTTGTAGAAGAAACTAACGTCATGTTCCCTCTACTTCTTTATAGGCCTCCTGCTAGGAAGCTATTACATCGGCTGCAGCATGTGGGTACTAATGAAAAATTAACAGCGATGTTAATCCTTGGCCTTGGCCTTAAGGCCAAATTTTGTGGCCTTGGCCTTGCAATAGGCTGGCTTTGGCCTTAGAGATTTGGCCTTGGCCAAAAAATCAAGGCCACTGCCAAAGTCTCGTGGGACTACAAAATTCATCATCTACACTCTGCTCAAATCACTGGTCTTCCTTAAACGCAACGTAGCACTGTGAATTAAGGAGAAAACCCCCATTGCTTTCAGCACTGTAACTGACTTTCAAACTGGTGGAACTGCTTTAACTAGCTTATGCTGCAGTACTGTAAAAACAGGCTTTTTGCTTCATCTTTTAAATGGAATTTGTATCTGATAAAACAGTTTTTCGATACTTCATCTTTTACATGAAATTTGTAGCTGACAAAATGTTTTTTGACTTTCACTGACTGGGTAATTATAATAACTTTCAAACCACTAGCACTGTTTTGATTGTCAATAACTGGATAGTTCTACTCATTTCAGCATATTATGTTGTCAGTGATGCAGCCGATGCTATTAAATTCTATAAGTGGCGTATGTTCTTGAAAAACAGGATTTCATTATTTTATCTTTTATCGTAAGCCATTGCATTATGGAATGGCTTTGGCCTTGGCCTTGAGACCGTGGCCTTGGCTTGGCCTTGGTCAGCTGGCCTTGGCCTTAGCCTTGAGTGGTCTGGCCTTGTTAACATCAGTGGAAATTAAACATACAGGGTGGGCCAAAAAAGTAAGCTATTGTACTTTTTCCATATCTTTGCTAAATATTTAACCAATTTTCACAATTTTTTCACCAGTAGACTCTGGGAGAAATTTGCTACTCAGTGGCATACATCACACTTATTATGTCGCTTCACTACCTTGTAAAATATAAATATCCAAAAAAAGTACAATATCTACAGATGGTAATAAGGTCGAGTGGTAAATTTTTAAAGTATTTAAATAAAATGTTAAATAGAAGTTATAATAAGTGTCAAAAAGGTTTACATGTAGCTATGGAGTAAGCTTTCATCTTTCAAAAAATAGTGCACATCTTGTAGGGCCTTACAATTGAAAAAAATTGCTCTGTATGCTCATGCAGTTAACTAAGCAAGATTGCAGCCATCAACTAGCATTAGTGTACATTAAAAATTAGTGCACAGTAGAATCGTTAAAATTATTTGAAAACTAGAAAGCAGTCAGAGCCCGCACACCTCCGCCAAATGTTGTTCGCTAGGTGGCAGCACCATCTTCGGTTTTGCAGCGGTTTCCCTTATGCCCCATTGAAAGCGATGGTAACGAAAATTTCAAAGTGATCCAGAATCCAGGATTCCTTCCGGATCACCCCCAAAATTGAATCACTGGTAGTTTGTGCCATTCCCGACATACCCTCAAAATTTCAGAAAGATCCGTACATAACATTTTGAGTTATCTTGCTAACACACAGATGGACAGACAAACAAACAAAGTCTGGCAAAAATATTACCTCCTTGGCGGAGGTAAAAATGTTTAACTTGTCCTCCAATGTTTTTGACATTTACTATAACTCATATTTTAACATTTAAGTTGAATACTTCAAAAATTTACCAGTAGATCTTCCGTCCATCTGCAAATCATTCATCATTCATTTTATTTGACTCAGGCAGCATGACCCATAAAACACAAGGACACATATACATACACAAAACACAGAAACGCTAAGCTAAAAAGAAGAAAAAAAGAAAATAAAGAAAAGATACAAAGTAGTGTAGTGACATAGTGTGGCGTGCATGCCCCTGAGTAGCAAATTTCTTACAGAGTCCTCTGGTAAAAAAATTGTAAAAATTGATCAATATTTAGCAAAAATATGGACAAAGTGCAATAGCTCACTTTTTGGCCCACCCTGTATAAGCTAACAATAATAATGTTAGGCCTAATAATAACAGTAGCATTTCTAAAGCGGGGGGGGGCTCATGCTAGATGTGAAAAAAATTTCTATTTTTTTTAGAAAACGTATTCAAAATATAAAATGAATAAACATGTGGAAAGTTTACCCAAAGTGGACAAGTCTGTTACTTTTCATTACTGTACAGTAATCTGTGACGTATTGCGGCCTACAGACGTCATTCTTAAAAAAACAGCACACATTGTAGGGCCTATCTGATTTTTTTTGCGTTTCAATTTTTTTTTAAAAGCGGGCAAATTTGCGACTTTCAGTGAACGTCCAAAAGCCAAAAAAGTGTTTCAGCTTCAGGGGGGCTTCGCCCCCCTGACCAGGGGCTCTGCCCTGGACCCCCGCTGGGGGCTCCGCCCGACCCCCTATTATAGGGGCCTCACACTTATACTTGGGGCCTCCAACTCTCTAACGCCGGCACTGCTAGTAACCTACAATTATAATACTTTGGTTCGTCCTATAAAGTCGGTGCTTATACGCAAGAATCTGATAAACTGCTAGCAGTTTAGTCAGTACCGGTAGTGAGTTGCGTTGTTACTGCTGGTTCAGGTACAGTCTGATGTTGCAATGTTGGAATCACAGTCCGGCGTTGAGACCGACCTTCTTTGACATCGTCTTCAAACTTGACCGCGTTCTTGCGTCGTCCGGCACCGAGGTATAAACGCGTCTTAGCCTATACGTCTTTTGTGAACACTAGTCTATGCTGAATTTGACGAATTTGAGCCGTTAGCGCTGTAGGAGTGAATAAATTGTTCATCTTTAGTTGGGACTCATTTGTAAACTATGTGTATACGTCAACATGTGCACGTGATGTCACATTGATGCGTCCAATTACGACACGTTAGCCTTGTACGCAGTTACTGAAACTGTACTTTTTTCTGTTGGATGTAGATGTTTGTAGAATCAATTGATTCTATGGCTTGACGATTGACGTAGAACAGTGGAACTGGATCGGTCTCGTTATACTTAGCTCAGTTAATTTCGGTATGGTAACCACCACATACGTCAACTCAGCCTTGCCATCCTCCATAGATATGCGACGATTAGGCGTAGTCAGTGGCCGCGATGCACTAGCCTCGTGTCCGTGGTGTCGCAGTATAAACTGGTGTCTGGCAGAAGGCTGAAGAAACAGAGATAAGCGCCCCCTGTCGTGTAGCTCGTGAAGCAACGTTGGACGACTGTAGATGTGTGCGTAGGAATACCTGGATCTGGAAACAGCTCTGGAGAGTCCGACTGGGTCCGGACTGGTGGATAGTCAGTACAGCTCCATGTCGACGCACAGTCGAGCCAGCAGCGCGTGCAGCAGCGTCTCCTCCAGCGCTCGACAGCCGCAGCCTCTGAACCACGCTTGAATCACAGCTTCATCATCACTTTATAGCACCACTGCAGGCCAGCCTCGCAGCCAACTGATGACTGACAGCTCAAAAGACCCCGTGATGTCACACGCACCTGCATGTTCTCTACTCGCCGCCGTAACTAGTCGACATCATAGGCTAAACTTAGTCTCAGCTGCCAACACAGCGGCACGTGCCCCCTCGATATTTTTTTCAGCAGGACACTCAGTAAAATGTGCTTGCTTTTCATAGCGTCATAGGTATATTTGCGTATATTGTTGAGGGGTTGGATGGCGAAAAGAGTGACAAGCATGACACTGGACCGTGGTCTTGCTCCGGACCACTTTCGGGAGCACATGACTTCCTCAGTCTTGACACCAGGTCAGCTGAGAAGGGAGATAGCTCGGCCTATTCCACGCCCTACTTAACTCCTACGGCGTTCCGTTATTGGTGCCTTGTCCTGAGCTCGCTAGGTAGTTATCAATTGGTCAAGTTTTCGTCTATGATTTCTGTGTACTGTACTGTCATATCCGTGGTAGTTACTTGCCACACCTGGTGGTAGGGCCCAGTTGATGACATCAACGCGACATTTTAGATGCAGCTGTATTCCACTTACATGTATCTCGGGCATTCACTTGAGAACCTTTTCCGGCGTCCGTCACCATACGCAATATATGTGATGTGTACATATTAAGTCGGTGACACTTGTTAATTTAAACTTCCAGTATAGGTCCTACATGTACCAGATCTCCTTGCAGTGCATGCACTGAAATAGGCGTATACCATGTGCATGCGACGCTTCGCCGGATTGAACGAGTAGGCCCTAATGCTGCTGCATTACTGCACGCCATGGCGGTTCCACAGCAGAACTGGACATAGATAAGGAACACTCATGGGTTAGGTCGGATCGGGTCGGGTCAGGCCTGATTGGCTGGGTCAGATTAGCTGCAACTACTTACCGCCAGTTTGGCTCAGTTGGAACAGCATTTACCGTAGTTCTTTTAATGCTGTTAATGTTGCAATATAGTGATGCAGTTTTGGTTGCGGATGTCGTTATTAAATCGGTGTAAAGACTAACGCTCGATGGCTCAATGGTTACTGGTATAGTGTTTATTACTTTTAATTTAAAATTTGAAGTGTGAATTCGATTCATATCCGGTCTCCAGTCGCAATTTTGTACTTTTCAGTTGGTCTGGTCGAGCTGGGACTGGTTGCCCTAATAGTGACAGGCGACAACCCATGGCTAACTCTTTAACAAAACTGTAGGGAAGTTTCATTGCTGATAAACGTACTGTCATATTTTAGCATCATTTTTTTGTGCGAAAATGTACAGCGTTGCTATAGCTAAAAGCATTTGAAGCATATTCAGAAATTTGAAGTTATGCTGCCAATTGTTGTGCTTTTAGCCAAATTTCAATTACGTGTATGAAACAGTATCAAAATTGCAACGACATCTGTTAATGAAATGTCATGGAATAACAGGTGTAGCGAACAGACGTTGGACTTACAAAAACAAATGACAGTAGCGTTTCGGCTCTTGTTAGTCCGCCCGTAAGTGATAGCTTGCGGAGCAGACTTAAGTTTTACCCGTGATGTTTTTTTTCCCTGCGCGAAATCTCCAAGATGCATGGGCCGACCTGTGTGAAATTTTGGACGATGGTCAGTAATATGCACTATTTTATAATGCCGGTCCAAAATTTTGGGGGGCGCACCCCAAAAAAATTTCAGGGGCCAAAAACATGCAAAATGCCTGTGGCCTATAATTGTTAGCTTTTTCTTGCATTTATATTTTACAAGGTAGAGTGGCGACGCAGTTACAGTGTGGTGGGATATTTAATAACCACTTTATTGCCAATTGTCCACAGAGTGTGCCAGTGAAGAAATTTTGAAAATCGGTTCATATTTGTCAAAGATATGAACAATTACAAAGTGGGACGTTTTTTTGAGACACAGTGTATGATAGCGCCAATGAGAATGTATGGTTAATATTACCTGGATTGTTAAACATGTGTTGAGACTGTTTATTTACATTCAACGGTATGACACTGGGATGCTGTGATGCACTGCACGCATTAAGTTTAGCATCACAATCATTCGTACAGACTTACAAGGAGCTTACTCAAAGTGCGACTTGCAAATTAATCGTATGAGAAGAAAATTCGGAAATCATGTGTTCTTGAGTTGGGACGAACTTGAGAAGAAATCAGGAAGATCTGAGAAAAATTTATTGAAAGTTTTGTACAAATTGGACCGTAGCAACTCGATAGAACTGACATGCTTCAAAGCAAATCTTTAGGCTGAAGCAATTCCATGAAATTACAACAAAAAATATAACTGTAATC
>Ga0209671_1007195_pt1 | contig 11521 bp, 5 predicted proteins | sample WorMetHERISLAND2_2_FD_187401 | JGI IMG/M metagenome (GOLD analysis project Ga0209671, IMG submission 187401) | Marine gutless worms symbiont microbial communities from Max Planck institute for Marine Microbiology, Germany - Olavius geniculatus... | ecosystem: Host-associated > Annelida >...
TGCCTTGGCGAGGTACCTGCGGGCTACGACTGCTTTTCTAGTTTTCATATTTTGTCGTTGCTATTTTCTACCAAAAACAATCATTGCCCCGCGGAGTGGTCGCCTATAGCTGCAGCCAAGTGAAAGCGACTGGCCGTGTCTCCAAGCACCTCCCTGCAGCCAGCATGCACTGGCAGCCAGTGCCGCTGCTGTGAAAAAGCAGTTCGCTTCACAGTCGCTAGTCACTGATGAAAGCAAGCCTCGCTCAGTGCGTGGGCGTAGTAAAGTCGTTTAACCGAGGTTCAAGCACACACACGTATAAGCTATACAGCTGGTTCTGTTTATTTGTGTCCATTTGCAGCCAGCAGCCGTGATAGAGTTTTTTTAAAGCCTAGACTTAACTTACTTTGATAAGTTGTGAATTTTTGTTGTTGTAAAACCAAGCGACAGCGAATCCACAAGAAATCGAACAAGAAAGCCCAGCTATCGCTTGGGAAGACGCGCTACAGCCTATACAGTTCCTGTTGCGGTACTGACCTTCAAGGTCATCCAAGGTCGATGATTTTGATTTCGTCTGAAAGAGAGTATGCCACTTCTTATTAGTGATTACTAGTAACAATCTTGGCCCTATTTCTCACCGTTTCCGAGATACGGCCATTTTTTCGTCGAAAAACGCACATTTTTCTTACCCCGTTTATTCAACCCCAAATTTGAAAATGTTTTCTTTGCACTACATTTCCCAAATTTTGTAGCATAGAGCCTTAACACACGGCTAATTATTCGTGTGAAAAGTTTTCGTCTACAACCCAACGCTTAGCCACAATACATTCGTTACCCACAGACAGACCAACGGACATACATGTGCAACAACTCGTACCATAGACGACTACAGCAATAGCATAGCTGTAGAGCGTCAAAAAGCAACAGAAAAACAGAAATTTGTGCAAGAAATGCACCAAAAAGTCCAAAGCCTATGACAGTCTACAGTTGACTTGTTGTCCGACCAGTCCACAACATAATTACTGAAGTGGAGTTTGGGCTTCATTGTTTAGCCAAATTTTGCACAGTTTGACCTGCTACTTGACCTCCACCCTCCTGCAACAAACTCGGTCGAGGTTATGCGATAAGGTTGTGGTGTCGCTATAAAAAGCAGTTCACAGACTTTTGCACGTAACAGTGGCGTAGTCAAGGGGGGTTGGGGCTAGCCCCCAATCCTCCAGACAAAACACAAGCATACGTTTAAACTGCACGCAATTGAGAAATTTGGTCAGTTAAAAAATAATTTAAATCGTTGTTACCACATGTCATTTTTAAAGCTAAAATGCACCAAGTTCGATTTCGGCTGGGGCTCCGCCCCAGACCCCGCTGGGGAGCTCACGGCACTTCCCCAGATCCCCTAGCTGGACTTTAGGCGGTCCTACTACTAAGGCAGGGGAAGGGAAGGGAAGACGGAAGGACAGGGGAAGGGAGAGGAGAAGTAAAAGGAGAAGGAAAATGGAGGAGAGGGACAAATCGGAGAAGGAAAGGGGAGGGAAAGGGAGACGACCCCCCCAAATAAAATTTCTGGTTACGCCACTGGCACACCTGAAAGTTGACAGCGTGGTCGTGACTTGAAGTGAGCTATAGCCTAGACCTGAATTAATTATTTGACTTGTGTAATGAATTGCGTTGAAATTTCATAGAGACGGTTATTATGGCTTTGATTTGCAAACATTTTGGCAGATATGTCTGCGATAAATCAATGTGGCGATCTATGTAAGCAGGTCATAAAGATTGTATTAGCTAAGTTTCTTTTTTTCTGTCTTTACAGTGAAATATATAGGTTAAATCGAGATCGTGCCGTGCCGATTTCGTCATGATTTCACGACAGAAAATAACAAGCCCGAAAATACGATACTTCAAAATACGACGTAAGTTCTTGCAGGGTGCTTCGTCGTCGAACTTGTCAGTTTACCATTACTCTGAAAACGGTTTTCTCAGTCCGTTCTTAGTAACACTTATGTTGTTAATGATCTTTTAGTAGGCCTCTAATCATTTCAAGTTTCCAACGTCTTTAGATTCGATGATTCGAATCACCACCAAAATCTAATCGATTGTTTATTGGTTCAAGCCCCACAGCGGCAAAAAAAGTCTTCAAAAGCCGTTCATAACATTAAGATAGTCAATTTTTGCAGTTTGCACACAAACATCAGATACATAGGCTATGCCTAAACTAAGAAAGAAGCTTATCTTTTCTTGTAGATATATATTGTAATAATGTGTAATTTAATAACTTACTAGTTACTGTACACTATAGAAGTGCAAATAACAGCGGCGACGGCAGTATAATATGTCGGTCGGAAGACGCAGGAATCGTTTGATCGCGTCTGTCGGTCACAAGATGTCGCTGTGTTTCGCCGACCGACGTCTTCCCGGCTCGCAATTATTTCCGCCGTGTGGACACATGCAAGACAGACAGACAGACATGTCATTGTCAGCAGCTCGAGATCGATGTTGTATGGGGCACCTGCTCCCGGACTCACACAATACTCCGGCTCTATTCTGTCCACAACTCGGGATCTTATGGACGGGACGGGTTGGTCGGACTTCAAACGCCGCGATCGCCGCAGCACACCCGACCGGCCCCAGATACCATCGCTCTGCCCGCTGGGCCGAAGACAATTGCTAATGTGTTAATAATTACAGGCGAACGACTCGACAATGACAAGGACTTCTCTCAATGTCCATATTGACTGAACTGGTCCTAGTGCTAATCAGGCGTGTATGACCGAGTTACTCTGGAAGGATTTCATGCCACGCCTCCCACTTTCATTGCGCCGCGCGGTGTACTCCGATAGTGTGAACTGAACGCTTGTCGTCCGCAGATAACAATTAATTACAATATCGATTTATTGGCCGTAAAGCGTGCACGCCTAGCTCGCTCGTCTCGCAGCAGTTGCGGCGTGATGGTCAAAAGAGCCCCGGAGGCTCGAGCGTGGGAGGTATACGCCTAGGAGCTGGCTGCATGAGTTTGAATTTATGTTGACAGTCGGAAATGGAACGTGGACAGTGGTCAGTGGTCACTGCATGCCGTATCACCGTGGACTGGACCTTTAGGTCACTCTCGTAGTGTGTGTTGAATTGAGTGACTTATGAGCACGTCACGAACACCTGCTGCAGCTGCTGCTGTGCCTGATGATGATGATAATGCTGAGCATGAACCGAATTTTCAGCCAGAACATTTCGACGCTCTGCAACTTGCTAAGTTTAAAAAAGGGAAAAGTAGTGTATAACTCTCAGCAAAAAACCTATGTCAAAACTGCGAAGCGTCACCTGCCATGTGGAATCACACGGTATCAGCTCAGCTGCTACCAGACACGTGAACGCGCTCTGCCTTATACCCTGTTTACACGATCGAGCAAACATCGAGCAAACATCAAGCAGGCCTGATGGAACCCCATCCCCTAGCTCATATCTAGGCTTAGCCCATATCTGATCACATGTTATATAGGTCTGCCAATTACAACCAGCCCGCTTTCCTAATTAGCATGCTAATTACCATAGCTCGTCGAGCTAACTGGATGAATGCTAGCAAACATTGAGCAGACGTCGAGCAATTAGCACGTGTATTTTGAATACATTTGCTCAACGTTTGATCGATGTTTGCTCGATCGTGTAAACGGGGTATTAACCTCAGCCAGACAGGTCGGTGCTCGATTTACCTACAGGGTGGACCAAAAATGGCACCATTTTGTACATCTTATAGTTTTATCAAATGTTAACCGATTTTCAAAATTTTTCACTGTCAGAATCAAGAGACAATTTGTAATAAAACTGTCATTATAGATTCCACCATTCTCAAGTGTGTCGCTACACTACCTTGTGAAATATCAGACGACGCACTCAAGCCGGCGACGCTACTGACCGGTTGCGTGATCAACGTTGATCGAGCCTACCATGTGGCCCCCAAACAGCCTTGACTTAAATCCAGTCAGTTAGGCCTACGCGGTTTGGGATGCTCTTTAACAAATGGCCTATCAATTTTGACGATTCACGACAGTCAACCAGCTGAAGCAGGCGATTGTCACTGAGAAAATCGTCAAAAGTTAAAAATTCAAACACATGTTTACGGTGTAGGTAGATAAGTAGGCTAAGGAAATAAGTTAGTAATCTTTTTAGGCCCTATTTAACATCCAACGCCATTTGCAATAACAGAAATTACAACACAGCAAATTGCAAAATTACAAGTTAATAGGCCTACAACGAAAGACCAAAAAAAAACAAAATAGTTACATTAGGCCTACTAAATGACATTCGTATAGAGCTTGGATTGGAAAATGCCAAGCGATGCTAGCTGACAATGAGCCTGTCCGGCCTAGCATTAGCTGCTGTAGTGATTGCGGCTATTAGCGGTGATGTGATGCCATCGACTGACTGGAACACTATAGGCACAGTTCAATGCTCAATGATCCAATGCCGTCTAACTGCTCGCGTCATTTGTCTCATATACGTCGTGTACTGACAGTCGGTCTGTAGTGATGCGCCTAGAGACAATAATTTGTTCCCGAACGATACTCGGTCGAGTCAGTTGGATGATGATGATGATGATTGCTATTATACGCTGAGTGCGGCACACAATGCAGGCCCGACCAGAAACCTAATTTCGCTCCGACCGCTGACCGGGCGGGTGCCAGCTTATGTGGCGTGTCACGTGGACGGTGGCGCCACTGCGCATGCCCGTACGTTCCTTCGTTTGACTTTTTCCGTTCGACCGACCGGGCGATATTTTAAACTGCCGCCTCGCTGATCGACGCGCGCTATTGGCAGCAGATCGTTACGGAACCCATAAACCACCGGAATCGCGAGTCACTTGAGTCGTTCTTGGTGGCTGGGAGGAAAGAGCGAAGCTACGGGGTGGCAAGGGGCTGACTTAACGTCGCCATTATTTGTACATAATCCGCCCACCGGTGCAGTTGGTCCGCACTTTATTGGACTCATTAACGGCGAGTCCCCGCGCTGACGATTTTATCCAAATGTCCGACGGTGTGCGCTGTGCTGCAGTCGGTGCGTGTTCAGTCCTTTCTAGCTGCATGTTTACAGCTGCTGGCTTCATTGCTAGTCCACCGTTCCATTAGTTCGTCTCCATGCCAGGCTGCCAGCTGTCATATACAACATGTCTAAGCCATATATTATATAGCGCACGCTGTGTGTCAGCGGAAATATTGGTTAAATTGAGTTTGAAGATACGCTCAGGATATTAATCCGGCAACCGTATCAATAGCCTAGTGGCTATTGATACAGCAATCGGATAAATATCCGGTCCTATCCGGGCCGGCTATTTGTTTGGCTGCCGACTTGGACGACCTTAGCCGGCATGTACGAGCATCCAACGAGACCATGGCTATGCGGCAGGTGCTTGTCGTACCGCCGCAGGGACACGGTGGCTTGGTGGCTCAACGGTTACGGCGTTGGATACGAGATCGAAAGGTCCACGGTTCAATTTCCGGCCGGTGCACTACCAAGTAACAACTCTGGGCAAGTTGTTCACACCTACAGTGTAGCCTACCTGTTTGTGTTGGTGCAATTGTCCAGTGGTTAGTGTCGACTCATAACTTTCAGGTTATACCCCGTTTACACGATAAAGCAAACATCAAGCAAACATCAAGCAATTAGAGCACACGTCGTGCACGTGTACATCGAATACATTTGTTTAGTGGTTGCTTGATGTTTGTTTCATCGTGTAAACGGGGTATTACTGTTCGATTCTCACTGCCGGTCATTTGCAAGCAATCTTGAGCAGATTGCTAAAATACTGTGTGCTTAGGCCAACTCAGCCTCGTACTCTCTGTGGAACGGGAAATGAGTAGTAACTTACGGGCAACGGATTGAAGGCCTAATGTGGCTGATTGGGGTGGTGGTGTGTCTGCTAGCTGCAAACTGCAGATCCAGTTGTTCGTTAACGCGGGCAATGGATGGCCGCATAGTGCGCTGCGATATCGTTAGCTCATGTCAATCATGCAGCTGCCTCTTCCAAAATTGTCAAAGCGCTTCTGGCTACGATTTCCTCTTATGTAAAAAACGCTATAACAAGACTGACTTTATTTTGTACGACGGCAGCCGGGCAACTGACGACCTCAACCCTACCATGTAGGGAATCACGGATCGGCAGCCGGCAAGTTTTGTACTTGCCTGTAGCAGCGTCGAATTTGTTAGTCCGCCGGGAAACGATAGCTTTCAGAGCGGACTTATGTTTTGCTGGCATTTATTCTTTTTTCCCCCTCGCGAGATCTCTGAGCTCTGTCGGCCGATCGCCGCGAAATTTTGCACTGTGATCGGAAGTGTGTTCGATTTTATAATCTTGGTCCAAATTTCTTTTGCGGGGGGCTTCCCCCCAAAAAATAGGGGCGAAAAACATGCAAAATGTGACGCGATTTCGGACGACTTCAAAATTTGGCGGCGAATAATTCCGGAACGGATGAAGATATTCAAAATCGGACAAATATTTGATCTACAGCGATTTCTCCCGCGTTCGGCGAAAAAGACTGGTGAACTTTGGTCGACTAACCACGGACGTATAGAGGTGGAATCATACCCTCCCAAATCGACTTTTTCGGGAGACTATATTTCGGCCTTTAGAGGGCTGCGCCCCAAATTTTTACACGCGCTGGAGAATGAGCAAGTCTTACTAGCGCATTTCCCAGAGCGAACGGGGGTCTCCCTTACAATTTTTAAGGGGGGTCAAAAATTGGCTTAAATTTAGTAAATGAGCGCCTATAACTTCGGAGGTGGGGTGAGTAGCCCAACGAAACTTTCGCACGTGACGTGTCCTATCTAGTCATGATAAGTTGGGTACAAAGTTTAGGGGCACCGTTCTTTTAAAATCTGGGAGGGCAAAAAACGTCCAAAATTCTGCGTAATTTAGGAAAACTTTCGACTATGAGCGCAAATATTTCTGGAACGGATGAAGATATCGACAAGCTGTAAATGGCGCTAACAAGCACGATCTCTTCAGCACTGAACAAAAAATTGTGAACTTTGGTTCACTAACAAAGAAGTTATAGGCGCTCATGTTGACCCACACTAAGTCGACATTGCGCATTCTGCGTGTGCTAATGCATTTGAGTACGGGCCACGTGACTTTGCTACCGCGAGAATTTTACCCGCCCCCCTGAGTTTTTCCTCCAATCGGACTTACGACGCTGGACAGACTCATGTTGGGCTTTTCTTTATTTTCTTGCGAGATCTCTGAGCTCCGTGGCCGATCGGCGCGAAATTTTGCACAATGGTCAGTAATAGGCCGAATTTTATAATGCCGGTCCAAAATTTCGGGGGGGGGGCTACCCAAAAATTTTTAAAGGCCAAAAACATGCAAAATTTGGTCAGATTTCGGACGACTTCAAAAACGTTGACGGCGAATATCTCCTGAACGGTTAAAGATATTCTAAATTCGACAAGTGCGTGATCAACGGCGATTCCTCCCGCGTTCGGCGAAAGAAGCACGGTGAGTTTTGGTCCACTAACTCCGAAGATATCGTTGTGTAATTATACCCACCCAAATCGATTTTTTTTGGAAAACCATATTTCGGCTTCTAAGTGGTGCTGTGTCCCCAAATTTTTACACTCGCTAGAGAATGACCAAGTCTTGTTAGCGCGCGCTCCCCACCGGGGAGTAGGGGGTCAAAAATTGGCTTAAAATTTAACAAATGAGCGCCTATAACTGCGGAGGTAGGGAGAGTAGCCCAGTGAAACTTTGGCACGTGACGTGCCGCTGTCTAGGCATGATAAGTTGGGTGCAAGATTTAGAAGGCCCCGCCCCCGTAAAATTTGAAGGAGCAAAAAACGTCCAAAATTCGACGTAATTTAGGAGAACTTTTGACTTTGAGCGCAAATAGGCTTATCTCTTAAACGGATGAAGAGGCCGACAAGCTGTAAACGGCGTTAAAGGAGCGATTTCTCCGGCGTTGAACAAAAAAATTAGGCGCTCATGTTGACCAACTCTGAGTCGACAATGCGCGTTTTGCGAATGCTTATGCATTTGAGTACAGGCCATGTGACTTTGCTGCAGCAAAATCCCCCCCCCTAAATTTTCTCCTCAATCGGACTTACGGCAAGGGCTGACTCACGTTAGGCTTTGTCTAAATTTTTAGTTACCGATATTATACGCTTAGTTCTGGTGTGCAATAATGTCACATAAATCTCTGAAATACATTAACCCTAACCCCAACACTAAATCCTACACCATTATATTAACGATAATTTTGGTCACTACTCGTAGCGTAATTACGCCGAGCGACATTGGTGCCGCCGTCTAGCGAGTGCGATTGAGTTTTTGATTTTCGTTCATCGCCGGAACAATAGCCTATAAGCTTTTTTACTGCTGCCGGACATATAGTCACCCCGTTAAAGTTAAGACTTCCGGCATTTAGACCTAAATCTTTCCTTTCCTGTTCTGTCTCTTTCTACTTTTCCTCTATGTACTTAATTTTAACGACGACAACGGTCAAGTTAAATTTGCATTAATTCAGTGTTTGTATTTTATATTTGTATTAACTTTTTTTGGGGGGGGCACAGGATATTTGATCGGCAGCCGGTCAAATATCCTACAGGCTATGTGACCGGCAAATTTTGTCACCGGTCAAACACGCCCGGTCATGACCGGTCAAACATCCGTCCCTGTGAGGGCCGGATTTTTGACCGGTCATGATATTTGACCGGTCATCGCCTTGAACAGACTTACCCAGTACGTACAAGCACCGAATAGTGCTCATACGGTAACGGCTAAGACCGTGTTCTTGCGGCGATACGAGGAGCATCCTGTGGGTGCTTGTTGTAACGCCGCAGAAACAGCGGCAGACGAGCAACTGACGACCTCAACCGTAGCAAGTACGGTACCGTAACACGGATTCACCAGTCGGCCAACTAGCACCTCAAGCCTAGCAAGCAGCTTGGCTATCGCGGATTACCAGTTGGCAAGTTTTTTGCTTGCCTGCAGGAAACTCGAATTTATCATCAAAATTGTACGCTAACTTTTGATGTTCATTATTGTCACATAAATCTTTTAAAAACGCTAGCCTTAACCCAAATCCAAACCCTAACGCTAATCCTAAGCTCTTAAAACTCTACATCACAATATTCACGCGAATTCTAGTCAGTAGCATATACAGGCTATCTGACCGGCTGCCGGTCAAATAGTCAGTGCGTTTTCTGGATGGAGTACAGAATAATGAGTTCAGTATAGTAGCTATCAGAAAGTGCTAGTTGATACCATACGGCTCCGATATACAGTTCGTTATGGGCACAGTCCAAGACAGTCGCACTAAATATACTCGGAAAGCTTTTATTGAAACAGACAGCAGCAATAGCAGACAGAAATTGCAACACAAAACATAAATCATAAACATGTCCAGTCATTACACAAAAGAGATGAAGTCAGAAACCTGTAGGCCTAATTATTTTATAGAGGCCTAATTCCAGTTTTATCCAGCATAGTTCTTGGCTGGCAACTCAGCCCCTCAGGCTGCTCGTGGGGGCGGAGGAAGACATTAAGGTGAAGGTGCATGTACCTAAAGCCCAAGGACCCAAACGCCGCGGTCGGGGTCCGCGATCTTGCAACACAGGAAGCACCAGAGGGACGTGGCAGATAGACAAACAGACAAACAGACTTTCCGCGCATTTTATTGTAGATCACCGTCATTTGTACAAGTAATCTGAACAGAGCTTACGTGACGCACGGCAGAATCAGTGCTGCCACGTAGGGAATCTGTGCACAACATAGGCCTACAATAAAATAACTATGCGGTTGGAAAGAGCATCCAAATTTTGACACCTCCGAACAGAAGACTTTATGAACCCAGGAGGTCGAAACTTTTGTGCGGCAAATTTTATGTGTACGCTGTTTTGGTCTAGCTGCAATAATTTTGGCGCAATCCACTGCTGAAATGTGCGTCGTAGCCTGAAATCGCGAAGAAATCACTAAAACCCGCTTGCTGGATTTCAAGGTCGTTCAATGTAGGTACCCCGGAAAGCACGTAAAAATTTTATATGCGAATTGTCTTGGTCAGTCTCGTCTAATTTCGGCGCAATTCACTCTTGAAATGTGCGCTGCAGCCGAAAATTGCAAAAAAACACCATAACCAAGGTCATTGATAAATGATATCCATAAAAAGCTCGTCACCAGTGCTTGTTTAATACTTGTTATGATAGGCAGCATGTTTGTCCCTGTTTGGAACTGTTTTCTACACTGGACGAGCCAATAGCGGTAAAATAACCACTTCTTAGAGGGGTACCTTTCTTTGACGCTATCGTTGGAGGAGAACCCCTTCACCCAGCGGCACGAAATTTTGTTACAAAAACACTTAAGTCATTGTAGCAGCCCACACAGTGAAGATTTCGTGTCCTAGTTTGCACCGTTTTGGTAGGGCTGCAGCATGTGCCAGACGAACGGTCGGGCGGACAGACGGACGCCTCGTCGATAGCCGAGACGCGTAAAAACGATGCAAACGCGCATTCTCGACATTCTCAATAAAAACAAAACCTAGCTGTCGCTACGAAAGATGCGCTACAGCCTATACAGTTCCTGTTGCAGTACTGACCTTCAAGGTCATCCAAGGTCGATGATTTGCATCTTATCTGAAAGGGCTTATGCCATTTTCTATTAGTGATGAATAGTAACCTTGGCCCTATCTCTCACAGTTTCCGAGATACGGCCACTTATAGGTTGAAACTTTCCATTAAAAATTGCGGCTAAACCGCTGCAGATATAGGTATGGTTACTATTGACAACCCATAGAAAATTGCCAGCGCCCTATCCTATGGTACCCTCGCCGACCACCTACGACTTACCGTTTAGCCACAATACTGCACGATTGGCATATTATAGTGCGTTATGACCCTTCATGGTCGTCCAAGGTCAATGATTTTCATGTCATTTGAAAGCCAATATGCGACTTCCTATTAGTGATCAATAGCAACTTAGGCCATATCTCGCACCGTTTAGCCACAATATATCCGTGACAGACGACGACGACGATAAACGACAGACGACAACCGTGCCAAAGACGTGTACAGCATAGCTGTAGCGCGTCAAAAATATGAAAAGTTTATAAACGTTTATTACACCTATAGATGTAGTGCCATACAAATATTTTGCTATTACTAGGCCTAATAGCCTATCTGGAATACCAACTTCCGACGGACTATTGGTTATTGGCCAGGCGTAGCGGTAACGCGTTATGTCCGATCAACGAAGTTGCTCTAAGCCGAGCAGGGTTAGTATTTGGATGGGTGACTGCCTGCGTGCAGGTAGGCCCTAAACCATCTCGGTATGTAACCAGCCGCCTAGGTCAACTCAGGTTTCCATTCCTCCTGGGTAGGCAAATCGAGTATCTGCCTATCTGGCTGGGGTTAAGGCGGGGCGCGTTCACCTATGTCGGGTGGCAGGTAACACTGTGTGATCCCATACGGCAGGTGACGCTTCTAGCTCTGAGATGAACTTCCCATACCACTTTTAATTTTTTTAACCTATTGTGAGTTTTCATGGACTTCCAGCGGCATCCTAGTAGGC
>Ga0209671_1007197_pt1:0-5000 | contig 11521 bp, 2 predicted proteins | sample WorMetHERISLAND2_2_FD_187401 | JGI IMG/M metagenome (GOLD analysis project Ga0209671, IMG submission 187401) | Marine gutless worms symbiont microbial communities from Max Planck institute for Marine Microbiology, Germany - Olavius geniculatus... | ecosystem: Host-associated > Annelida >...
GGGCGGAAGGGTAGGGGATGAGGTTCGGGGAGGGGGCTTTGCCTTCTCCCCAGAAAAATTTTGGAAATTTTAAGCATTAATGATGCATTTTTGTGCGAAATTTTCACCATTTTTGAGATGCATCCAGTCAATAGGGGGGCAACCCCCTTGAATCCGCCACTGTTGGTTTTTATAAGAAAATTTTGGGTTTTAAGGCTTTTTAAAATTTATTTCAAAAAGATTTGAAAGATTTTTTGATTTAGTGCCCAATGAACACTGTACACAAAATTACACCCAGGATATATATACATCCGCTTTTGAGTGAACGACATAATGATGTGATTGAAGTCATATAACTTAAAAATCATGAAATAAAATATGATACTACCAAGTAATAAATTTCTCAACAAATAAAAAAAAACTTTAAAAAAAACTTAAAGTCGGACTTTTGGGGTAAACAGGTTTTTTCGGACCAGTTTTCCAGCCGTGGTACTAACCAAGCTGTTTGGACTGTAGTGACGCAACATTATCCAAGTGTCATACCATCGTGCAGATAAGCGAATCGTCGCCGCACGCGTTAAGGACTCTGATCGACGTCATTGCTGTAAATATCGCAGCATACAAGGGCGGCTACCGCAGACAGATTTAGCCTTGCACAAGGCTTGACAGTCTAGTTAATAATTATACAGTATTGATTGAGTGCAGTGCCCAAACTGGAGCTCAGGGAGCAATGTTTCACACAAGATATTTGCGCGGACGATTTTGCGCAGTGTATTCAAGGCATCTGCGCCTGCGTCGCCGGAAGTCGCGAGCAAAACAACACTTGCTGTAAGTTCTTTTTTATACAACAACAACAACAACAATTACTGCCACTACTACTACTACTACTGCTACCAGACTACTAAAATACTACTACAACTACTGTCATCTAGGCCATACTACTTGCTACTGCACCGTGTCTCAATAAAAAAACCGTGCCACTTTTATTTTTTGAATAACTTGGTGTAACATTGACTGATTTTGATAATTTTTGGCAAACAACATCAAGAAGAAACTTGACGTAAATGAGTTTAGTTTAGCCCACCTCACTTTAATACTGTTGCTACACTACCTTGGGAAGTTTATAAGTTGTAGTTTGGCCATCTACATCAATGAATTCAACTATAGTCCTTCACGTCAAATTTCTTCTTGATGTTGCTTGCCAAAAATTATCAAAATCGGCCAAAGCTTCAGGGAGTTATTCAAAAAACAAAAGTGACACGTTTTTATTGAGACACAGTGTACTTCCACTGTTCAAAGCATTGTGGGTATTTCTGTGCATTCGTTGTCGGATGTTGCGAACAAAACAACGTGTCATAAGCCCTAAGTAGACTGCCATACTCTTTTATACTGCTGCTAATGCAACTACAACAGCATCTACTACTACGACTACAACTACTACTTACTGTGGTTGCATATCTAGATGATGATATTGCCGCCCTTACATACGTGACAACAGGCCATTGTGTTTTACTGCATTTTTAGTGCGTAATATCTGAGGTCTTTTCTCCATCACCGCTTAAGTTTGTGAATGGATAAAACTATGACCCAGTATTAGCGTGGTTTCCCCCAAAATGGGGGAGAAAAGTAAAAAATGCCAAAAGTCGACACGATTTTGGACAACTTCAAGTTTAAAGGCAGTGTTGTTCAACTAATAACCAGCAAGTGGCGACACTGCCTTTTGTGAGCCTTGAATTTGTCCAATTTAATACAAAAAATATCAATTTTGTAATATATTTAGTACTTCATTTAATTTGTACACTATTGTTACACTTGCTGAATTAAGTGATTGGAAAATATTCTGCAAATGAATGTTTGGAAATTGGGGAGGGTTGGTTGGTGTTTCGAGAGAAATTTTCTAGAGCGGGAGGCGTGTGTAGGCCTAGCTTGCTGTATGTAAAGTTGTGTCTGTAATATTTTTTAGTAGTAATAGTAGTAGTTGTAGTTGTTGTAGTTGTAGTATGTGTTGTTGTAGTGGCAAATTTTTGTCGTTGCAGTGGCACCAGACGACACTGGGGGTCAGAATGCCCTGTGCTATCCAGACGGGACGTGTTCTGATCCCAATGCTCAATGTATCCGTGGCAATTGTGTCTGCAAACTCGGGTTCTTCTTCAGAAATGCCATCTGCGGTCGGTATTTTATAGCTTTACGTTGAGTCTTTTATTTATTCATTTGTTTATTTACTGTCCATGTCTGCATTTCACAAAGTAGTGTAGCAACAGTATTAAGGTGAGATGAACAAAACTGCAGTCATTTGCGTTAAGTTTCTTCATGATGTTGCATGACAAAGGTTATTAAAATCGAGCAGTGTTTTTTGGAGTTTTTCAAAATAATAACAGTGGCTGAGTTTTTTAAAGATACGGTTTATTATTGCAGTCGTACACGCGACACAAAATGTAGGTTAAAAAGAGAGAGAACGTTAACAACATTATGTGGGCATATAAAAAGTTAAAAGGCTAAAAAAACTATATCACAGTGTGCAGAGATGCGCTTTGCTCATTTGTTCTGTCTTCTTACTTTTTTGAAGTGCTTAGGCTCGGCTCATATTACAAATAAATAATAATTTGTAAGATGCTATAGTGGAAATTTTTATCTACTCTTTTGGTGTGCATATTTTAAGCCCTTTAGAACGTTTTGATAATTTGATATTTTTGCAGCTTTATACATCATATACAGTACATCAAGTTGACTGGTTTTGTGTGCTGGCACATGGATTTTCATAGAATTTGTTTCTTAGGGCTATGAACTAAGAAAATGGTTCTCGCTCATATTTGCTTCTTTAGCCTTTTCCCAGTTTTCTTTTTTTCATTCTGTGTCACATAGCAAGACTTTCTAGTGTGCATTGCATTTTAAGAAGAAATATTATTCAGAAGTACAAAAACCGAACCAAGGGCGCGTAGATTTGGTCAGTTGATTCTGAGGAAAATCATTGAAACTTTTACCACCAGATGTCGGATTTTACGGCTAAATTGCGCCAGATTTGATTTGGATACGGCACTGTTGGGACTCCAGAAAACGCGTTACTGTCGCCGCCATCGTTGTTGCTACTGTTCGCGGTAACGACGGCAGTATTGTTTTCAGCACCGTCGCTGAGTTTTTTTGTTTGTTTTTTTGTCTTTTTGTTACCACCATAATTCATCAACTGCTGCACTTAGCTTGATGAAATTTTGCGCGAACATGTATCACGACAACGGAAACAAGAACCCCAGCTGTCACTAGGGTGGGGCCGACCATACTGGTTGTCACTGACCTTGAAGGTCATTTATGGTCGATGACTTTCATTCCATCTGAAAGGCGTATGCTACTTCCTATTAGTGATTAATAATAACCTGGGCTGTATCTCTCACCGTCTTTTTGATATGGCTAGTTTTCCGTTGAAAACACACATTTTTCTACCAACTTCATTTAACTCCCATTTGAAAATGTTCCACTTGGAGTAGATGGCTGAAATTTTGCATGACCGAGTTCAAGACACATAGCTAATTATTTCTGTAAAAAGTTTGCCCCTACGCCCTACCTTTTAGCCACAGTACATACGTTACAGACGGACGGACAGAGAGACGAACGACAACCCTAGCAAAGGGCCCGACTTTTAAACTTACAGCTTAACGGTCGGCCCAAAAACCTTACTGAGTTTCAAGGTCATAGGTCAAAGTTCAAGGTCACGGGACCGGATTTTCAAATACTTTACCATTGCGATACTGTTACTAGCTATATTGGCCGATGCTGACGTCATTGCTATAAAATATCGCAGCATGCCACAGCGTCTACCGCAGACAGATTTAGCCTGACAGTCTAGTTGTTGTTGTTGTTTTTTCAGTGCCGGAACTGTCGCTGAATTCTCGCTGCGCGCCCGGTGACGTGTGTGCTGACGTCAACGCTGCGTGTCGCGCGTTCACCTGCCTCTGTAATGAGGGATACTACGAACGATACGGCGTCTGCTGTACGCGTAATTACTACCATAGACCTTACTACTACTACTACTACTGTCTACGAACCACAAATAACCCACTGAAAAACTATCTACAAGACCAAGCAGAAGTAAAATGAGAAATAGTTGCGTGACAAATGGAAAAGAGTTTGATGTGTTTTACGCAACATAACATTTCCCCACCCATTTCTGGTTTAACGCCCTCGATTGAGTAATTCGAAACCGCAAAAAATCCTGAACCGTGAAGCTAACGATAAAGATTTCGTGATTCTAGCTTGCGTCGTTTTGGTAGGGCAGCTGAGTGTGACAGACACATGGACAGACATCTCTGTCATATCTAAGACAGGACATCTGCAAAAAGGTTCAAGAAAACTGATTGCAGAGCTACGTGGCATCACCTGCCATATGGGATCACATTGTGTTACTTGCCACCCGACAGAAGTAAGCGTGCCTCATTTTAACTGCGGTCAGACAGGCTGGTACTCTATTTACCTACCCCGGAGGGATGGAAGGCTGAGTTGAGTTTGGTGTTGGTTATATACCGACACGGTTTACCTGTCTGCAAACAGTCACCCATTCACTTGAGTGGAGTGGAACCCAGTACCATTATGCTCCAAGTCACCAAGCATAGGCCTACATAGCAAGCTGTGCGTACGGCCTGTAATAAATAAACTGACCCGTAATTGTTTGTCTTCAGTCACTAAGGGGCGACTCGACGGTCCGTGTCTGGACAATGGCGTCTGTGTAATCGCTAACAGCGTCTGTGACAACGGACAGTGTGTATGTGCCGACGACACGTTCGACAATGAAGGATTCTGCGGTAAAAAAAACAATTTTCTATCAGTCAGATATTAGCTTTTTATCATGACCAATTCACACCAACGCGACTCAACTCAACTCAACTGCTCAATCAGGCTAGCAAACAACGTGTGGTCTATGCACAGCAGCGTGACGTCACAATGACGTCGTTGCAATGTCGCCCACAGTCACGACAGTTGAGTTGAGTTGAGTTGTGTTGTACGTGTGAATTGGACAAATTACTCTTCGCGGT
>Ga0209671_1007197_pt1:10000-11521 | contig 11521 bp, 2 predicted proteins | sample WorMetHERISLAND2_2_FD_187401 | JGI IMG/M metagenome (GOLD analysis project Ga0209671, IMG submission 187401) | Marine gutless worms symbiont microbial communities from Max Planck institute for Marine Microbiology, Germany - Olavius geniculatus... | ecosystem: Host-associated >...
TGACAGACAGGCAGACGGACGGTCGGACGGAAGGACAGACAGACAGAATTGCGATGGCTAAGACACGCTGAAAGCAGTAGCTGCTTTTGCGCGTAAAAACGTTCCAGAAAAAAAATTTTTTTAAAACGTTAACAACGTAAAAAACGTGGCAAGAATAAAAAACGTTTAATAACGTTGAATAAAACATGTTGGCCATAATTTGTTCAACGTCTTGCCTAATGCCTAATGCTGTAAGTGTAGTATACCTGGAATTATTATAGTTTAGATAGAACTTCATTTAATTTCAATTCAACTGTGTGGTCGTAAGACATTAGCATTAAACTTTATAATCAAATATACTAGTTAAAAACTTCTTATGGGGTGTTTACACGATCCATCAAACTTCCAGCAAATGTATTCAAAATACACGTGCTAATGCTGGACGTTTGCTGGACGTTTGCTGGGTCGTGTAAACACCCTATTAGTTAGTATATTTGGACTAACTAAGTAAACTACACTGTGTTTTATAAAAAACGGACCCCTTTTTGTTTTTTTCATAATTCACTCAAATGATGATCAATTTACACAAATTTTTTACCAGTTGTAGCTGAAGAAATACTAACTCACAAAATTTTGCAACAAATTATGGCAGTTGGTTAAATATTCTTTGTTAGTCGTGGCATAATGCTGACGTCATAATGTGTCACGGGTACGGCAAGTGCGGCATTTTTGACACCAAGTTGCTGAAACATTTTACATTGAAATTTAGCGGTTTCAGTGACACTGAAACATAACCTTTATTTTACACAACACGGGCCATTTGCTATGGCAAACACAGTGAACAAAGAGCAAGAGAAAGGTGAAAAAAACTACGAACACAAGTTTTCAAGAAGTAATTCAGAATAGTAATGAAGTTATACCAAATAATAGTTTTGTTTTGCTGGTATTCGTACTAGTTTTAGCGGAGAAATGACGCCGTGGCTGCTAGTAGCAGGCCTGCCAAGTCACCCGCAATTTATTTTCGTCACACACTCATTCGCGCAAAGTCAATTATCACCCGCCGACGATTTGCTTTAGTTGTTAAAGCTGCACTAAATATAGTAAGTTGATTTACAAGAAAATAACCAGAATTCTCGCCACCATCCGTCATATTTCAAGGCCAGAATAAACCAAATTTGATTTCGGTTGCGGCTCCACCCATGGCCCTGCTGGGGAGCTCACAGCGCTCTCCAGACCCCTTAGCTGGATTTATGAGGTCTTAATTCTAAGACAAGCGAGAACATTGAAATGGAACGAGAAGCTCAATTGTTTGCCTGTAGCTAATGCAATTTCTAGACGTAAAAAATTTTTTTTTGTCTCGGTTCAGTCAAAGTAATAACTTCTTATGTTATCTGTGCGGTCTTGCTGCATTTTGAGTACTGATGGACATTATATTACATCTTTAAGTCTTAGTTAAGTTTTAGTTAAGTTTTATTATTTCTTTGCTGTTCATTTCTTGTCTACCGTATTACGGTGAATAAAGATGTGTGTGTTATTAGTCTC
>Ga0209671_1007198_pt1 | contig 11516 bp, 6 predicted proteins | sample WorMetHERISLAND2_2_FD_187401 | JGI IMG/M metagenome (GOLD analysis project Ga0209671, IMG submission 187401) | Marine gutless worms symbiont microbial communities from Max Planck institute for Marine Microbiology, Germany - Olavius geniculatus... | ecosystem: Host-associated > Annelida >...
TCATAACCCATTCTGACTCGCAAACTTTTTAATCAAATGCCATTCTTGAACAGTAAGAACTGATTTCTGTACTCACTTGCTGACATACCAAACGCTGCCGTCCTTTTCGACTCGCATCAGTCGGTTGTCGACCGTCACTTCGTGGAACTGAGCGCGTTTCTCGTTCCGAAAGAAAGTGTCCGGGATCCAGATATCCTTCTGCGTGTCGACACCGAGACGGATCGTGCTTAGTTTAGGTGTCGGCGGATCGTAGCGGAGTCGCGGGTCCTTCCACGACTGCCGGAAGTAGATGTTCACCTGGTAATCCTGCACAGCGCAAAGGTAAATTGCTGACAGTCAACAGCCTCTCAACGCTCTCTCGCAGCTCCGTGACCGACGTGAGCGGTGGGCATCTCCGTTACCACGACCCCGAGCCAGCAGTGCAGTACGAACACATAGCCTATATCAGGTACATAGATGTAAAAAACGTTCCAGAAAAATTTTTTTTAAAAAACGTTTAAAAACATTGATAACAAACGTTAGCCTTAATTTGTTCGACTTTTTGCCTAAAACCTAATGCTGCAATTGCAGTGCAGCTAGAACTAAAGAAAGAGATAAAATTTTATTCAATTTCAATTCAACCGTGTAGTCATAAGACCTGCACGTATCACTAGACTAAGTAAGTAAACTACCACCACTATAGCATGTAAATTCGTTTATGTGGCTTTAAAAGCCCTTCTCGACGTTCTCGGTAGAATTTTCAAATTTTGATGAACGTTTTGAAAAAAATTTTTAAAAAAAACGATGAGAAAATAAAAAACGTTAAAAACGTGGCAAAAAACGTAAAAAACGTTTTTTTACATCTATGATCAGGTATATGGTAGGAGTGAGTAAGTAGTTTCTTAACGGCACATCAGCACAAAATAGGCCACTCAGTGCCATACATGGGAGGACAGCCACATGCTGTCGTTAACTGCCCGCTGGTTAAGCCGGTACCAAATTATACTGCTTGCTGACAGAGGCACATGTGTGTGAAGAACTTGCTTAAGGTTGTTACCTAGCAGTGCACCGGGCGGGCGTCGAACCAGCGACCTCCTGATCACTCGTCCGACGCGCTACCGTTAGACTACTAAGCCGTAGCGTAAAATCTCCGTCGCACAATCACGCCTAATAATGACTAACTCTTTGCGTCGCGCATACAATCACAGTTAGCGCAACTGTATCAGCCGTTGACTTTGGCAGTCAAAGTCATTCATTTGACCCAACTTACAAAAAGTATAACATAACAATACAAGCCGACTTGACCTTAACTTAGAGTCGCGGCTGTTTTCCGGGTGTGTTTTCAGTGTGAACTGTGGAAAGTCGCTTTATTGCTGTTAGGCGATATGTTTTTATCCAGGTTTAACTGTGATCCGCAACGAAACCGTGAAAATACTTTAATGCATTGAATCAAATTTATTGAAATTCAGCAGCAAACTTATATCATGTTAGCATGGCACGCTAGTTTGACCCAACCCGACCTGTTGACTGGAGATGAACCCGACTCGAGTGGTCCACTGTTCCGGGAAAAATCAGGACCCAACTCAACACATTAAAAGTAATACCTAGGTCTACCTTTTCTAATGATAAGCCCAGTACCCCTAAAAAGCCGTTCTATTAATAATAGTCCACCAAATTATCGTTCATGACTGACTAACCCAACCACTAAAAATGCACGGAAGGACCCGGTCTTTTAGAACTTTACTTACATAGGCTACTCTTTTTTTACAAAAATGGCAAAAATCAGAAAGATTCTGATGACTGTAAGTTTTTGCATAAGCCACTTTTACGCTGTTGTAGGCCTATACTTGGCTTCCTTCCACCGTCGAAATGCTACTGGAAAAACTCACTTTATAGAAATTGCTCAGCAATTAAACCACTGTCGGGACGTTAAATTAAGACGTTGGAGCTTCGAACAACACTGCAAGAGATCCAAACCGACGTTCCTCAGAAGCAGGCGACACAGTAATGGGGTGTTTACACGATCCAGCCAGCGTCCAGCAAACTTCCAGCAAATGTATTCAAAATACACGTGCTAATGCTGGACGTTTGCTGGATCGTATAAACACCCTATAAGCTTACTCAGAACTTTCACAGGCGTCTGAAAGCATCCGGATGACAATTTAAATATTTCATGTGACAATAAACGTAGAGCTCAAACGCTGTTCTGTGACATATTAATATCAGCGCTGTTTGTACACAAAGACAGTCTGTCGCTTAAAAATAATTTTGCAAGGTCGCTGAATCCAACAGCGCTATCACACTTTTAGCAGAATAGGCCTACTCGCATTTCGGATTTTATAAACATTATGCAACGAAATATGGCCAACTGCGAAGTTAATTGCTTTAATTTTTAACATTTCACGCTTATATCGAAGTGTTTAGCATGTCGCGGGGTCTTTAATGCACATTATTGCAAATTCGCTGCAAAGTAGGCGCTGGTACAAAAAAATTAAAAACGACCAGTATTTTATGAACCTAGGACAAAAATGCTACTTTTCTGATCATCACGTAGGCCTATATGCGGGATGCAAAAGCAGTAGTCGCAGCAGCAGAAGCTTACCATCGTCTGTTCGCTAATTGAATAGAAGCTGTTGACGTAGATTCCCAGCTTAACTTCTGTCGGCTTGTCTACAACATTAACAGCCAAAAATATATGACATTATGACGCGCTATTAGTATTACTGTCAGCGGCAACGACGACGGTATTGTTTTCAATATCGTGGCTAAGTTTTTTTGTTTGATTTTTCTGCATTAACACGATAACTCATAAACGCTAAATTTAGCTTGATAAAATTTTGCGTGGATATGTATCACGACAACCGCAAAACTCCTGTTAAATTTCAAGGTCGTGGGTCAAAAGTCAAGGTCACTGGACCGGATTTTACCATTGTAAGATAAGATCATGCTGCTAATGGCTGCTGCTTGGCTGATAGCTATTAGCTGACGCGAATGACATTACTACAAATATCGCAACATGCCACGGCGGCAACCGCGGACAGATTTAGCCTTGCGCAGTATAACACAGTATAGTTAATATGCAATTAATATTTATCATCGCACACCAGCAACGCAACTTGGTATAGACTATATTCTATTCTTGGTTTCAGGCACATTAACGTTGAACACGAGATTGCTAAGCGCTTCTAGAAACAAGTCTCTCGTGTTACAGCGCTTAACCTTTACTTTTACCTTACCTACTCTGTGTGGCTCGGTAGTCTAACGATAACGTGCCGGACTTGTAATCCTGAGGTCACTCAGGGGCGCAGGTTCGACTCCGCACCGGGACACTGCCGGGTAACGATTTTAGGCAAGTTGTTCACACACATGTGCCTCTGTCACCAAGCAGTATAATTTGGTCAAAGAGCGGTGATGCCCCGATGCTGGAAAGGTAACCGTAGGTCTGGCGTCGCACTGGCCATGCGTCACGGACTCAAGTGGTTCATCCACCAACGGGCTCAACGGCCGCGAGTGGGAGATGAGCACCCCGCCTACGCCCCAGCTTCGGCATGGCTCCCTTTACCTTTTACCTTTACTCTGTATAGCTAAATCACATTCAGCTTACACTGGTACTGTTTTTGCAAATGTGTGCTGTACACGCTTACCCATTTCAGCAGTGCATAAGCGGGCGTTAGTGCATTACTTTTCGCTCATTAAGTCAGTTCCGTTTCGTTCCATTCGGTTTAGTTAAGCTATGTCACTCTGTACTGGCTGTGATGTACAACAGTCAGGTTGCAGTGGTGTTAAGCCCAAATTCCATTACGCCGACTTTGCGACAAAGTCCGGGACAAGTTCCCGACAAAGTCGCGGACTTGTCGCGGACACAAATCACGTCGCCGACTTTCATGATTTGTGTCGCGGACTTTCGTGTTTTGTGTCCGCAACAAAGTCCGCGGACTTAGTCGCCGACTTTGTCGCCGACTTTCCCCGTGCATTGTAACAGGCTAAATTCCATTAAAGCGACACAAACGAGTTTGTCAAAAACTTGTCGCCGACTTTGTCGCTGACTTTCTCTGTGCATTGTAACGGACTAAATTCCATTAGAGCGACACAAACGGGTTTGTTGCGGACTTGTCACGGACTTTTTCGCAAATATCTCGACATGTCGAGATGGTTTGTGTCCGCGACTTTCGTGATTTGTGTCGGCGACTTTCCCCGCGGGAAAGTTTCGGTCAAAGTCGGCGTAATGGAATTTGGACTTCATAGCGCGCTTAACAACGCCACTGCGCTGTCAACTCAGCTTTCCAAGCAGCAGTCCGCAGTTCGCCATGCAATATTCACGCACGCACAAACTAGGCGGACTTGGAACGCAGCTGTCGAAGACACTGCAGCCGTCAGATCTACGGCAGAGCCTTAATTCCCGTTTCCGCGCGCGCTCGGAGATGAGTCCACGTGACCAGGTAGGCCACTCTGCAGGCCGGTAGTAGGCTTAGGCTATCTCATAGCATGAATCATTAACGTTGTTTTGCTATTACTTGCAGATATTACTCTTACCGGCAGCCGAACGGTTTTAAAATTACTTTATATTGCCTCAGCGTTTGCATGTTGGGCGCACATCGAAAATGGAAACCAGAGAACGCCGTTTTGAATTACCTCTTGGCATTTCAATCACTTTCACAAAATTCTTTTGGTTTGCAGTGTTTGTACAAGTACAAGTAATTGCCGGCTGTAAGGACTATAACTACTATTTGGTGTTAACTTTCTGCGGTGTTTCTTCCATTATATCTACTGCCTTTATATTCTATTGCTTCACACAACTGTGTTTTTCTACGGTTTTTCGTTTTCGAATTAGAATCCCGTATGGGACAGAAAGACAGACAGGCGGACGGACAGGACTCGTACTGCGGCCCATTAAAACTGCCGCCGCACAATAAAGCTGGAATTCGCAAACAGGCGCGGGTCTGAGCGGCGGTGTTATACTGCTGTCAATGAACCTGTCAGCTACTATTTGCTGCTGTGCAGTGAACGCTGCAGGCAAGTGCTGAAGCCAATTTTCGCCATCTGCAGCAGTAGCAGCAGCTGCGTCAGTGTGCTGCGACGCGTCTAAGTTTAGACACGCGACGAATATTCAATAATCTCGGCGCCTCAATATAACTTTTTTCTAGCACCGCGCCGCAACTGACGAGTTGTGCGTCTGTGTGGGTCTTGGCTAACGAAAGACCTTTAACAGCCAAGAATGAGACGTTCTGTTTGTTCCGCTACATATGAGAATATAATTTCTTATTTTTGATCGGCTTGAAATTTTTATACAAAATACCTTCTGTCCTAATGCCGGCATCAAACATTTACAGTTACAAAAATTTCAGTATTCTAAAGCTAACTATATTCCACGATGCGTTTAATATGCGAAATATGTGATGGCATTTTTTTAACAATTAGTGTCTTTAATAGTAATTTACCGATGACATAGCTAGAAAGAATTCTGCAAACCGGTTAACACTTGATGACGAGATGAATGTTTGAAAGTTATGGGCCTCCTTTCTACTGACCATCCGGCTACGTTATTTAAGTATTTTTATCTTAAACTTACTTTAGAAAACGAAAACAGAAAAAATGTGGTCAAACAAGTCGGCAATCTGATACACCAAAAGCTGAAAGCTGTCTGATGAGCGCCCGAATGTGCGTAAGGTCACCCACATGCAGCCTTCACCTTTGTATTTGTCAGTCACAGTCGGCAGATCTCCACACCGTTTACACGTTGACTTCTCGACCCAAGCAAGCAATCCGTTTCTTCCCGTTCTGATTCCGCCTCGCTCCCCACCTCTCTCTCCCTCTCATCCGCCCTGTGTTCCTTGCATGCCATGTCTCGACAGCAGCAGCAGCAGCAGGCCCACTATGCGACGAAAGCTTTTCGTCGTCGTCGTCGTCGTAGAGCGAAAATCACTTTACGGCGTGAGTGAACAGCGGCGGCGCAGGCTGAAACCGGTCAATAAGTGACGGCTGAACATCGACCGAAGCTGAGCATTGCAGACCAACGACTGAACGCCATGCTCATTTATTTTTTTTATTTTATTTTTTATTTTAATATGTAATAAACACTTGCGACAAACGCGCAAGAACGATAACATAGGAAAACAGTAAAGAAAAACTACAAACATTACTAAGATAGACAAAAGAACACAGAAAATACATACTAAACATAGGAAAAGAATGAAAGAAAAAATTTCACCCTGTCCCGTTCTGCCTAATTCTTAAACCTAACCCTAAAACTAACTCTAGCCCTAACCGTAACGTTAACCGTTCTTCGGCGCCTCTACAAGTCATCGAAGTCCACAAAACTGACTAAAAAAACTCCGAACAAAGGGAAATGCCTGAAACAAAAACTACTTCGTCAAAGTTTCAAGCAGCTTTACGCTGACTTTTAGCAAAACCATTGGAGATGCTCAGACTGACTACAAAAAGTGAGGAAACACTGTTGTCCTGCTTGTGACTGTCCATAATTTCCAGATCTAAGGTTAACTTTGCAATAAGTTTAGCACAGGCCTAGGACTCAGACCTCACCAGGCAGCCTCACAGAGCTGTTATCGAAACTACAGATTGATTGAGATGCGCACGGCTGCTGCTGCTGCAGCTGCTGCTGATAATGATAGTAAGATGTTCGGTGACAAAATTTATATTCAAGCAGCTACAGCCAATTGTTATGCATTAATGCATGATAGCAACAGCAGGCTACTCAGTAAACATGCTGCTAATGATGCCGACGCACACTGCAGGCGATGGACCCCTACTGCGGCTGATGGTGAGCGGTTTTATTGAAAGTGTGTTCAAAGGGACAAAAATGAAGTAAACTGAAATGACGTAGTTCTGCTGTTGAAGTGCACGTGCAGCTTTCACTTTACTCCATTTCATTTCTGCCGCTTCGAACACATCTTAAGAAAAAAAATATCACCTACCCGTAGGATGCTATTAAGCTAATGACGCCGCTGTGAGCATGTCGTTCGATCAATCGCACTGACACTGTGGCGAATACAACGACAACTAATGACAGTCTCTTAGACAAGCGCAAACAGACTCAACAACATCTCTAATTATTACTAGAAGCGTCACGCTTTAAATGACAGAAAGAGAGACGATGTTATCTCATTAGGCCTACCTTTCAACGGCGCTTCTTGCTTGTTGTAGTTGTGAAACATCTTTTTGAGTATCGCTGACGTCCTGCAGGCATCGTACACCACAGACAACAGTTAGCCTAGTCAGGCTACTGCACACACTGACGTCAAGCATTAAAATTGCATTTCTTCTTAAACATCGATAAACGGCCCTTTTAAGCGCCTGCGTATAGCAACTATACTTTGCATTTCACTTGTATGCTGTTGTTGCTGAGGGAAAAGAATAGAGTCAGTGTTGCCTTGCAAAACCCTGCAGGAAATCAAACATGCGGATTTACTGCTGAATGTTCCGAAGTATTTTTTAAAAAGAAATCTGAGCTAATGCTCATGAGACGCGCGAAAATTTATAGCAGTTTCTGTTCGCAGGTAGTCTTGGTCTATTCCATTTATTTCTTCGCAATTCACTGTTCTGCTGCAGAAAATTGCAAAAAATCACCAAAAGTCCTTATTTGGGGGAAGGGGGGTTCAAGGTAATTCAAAATCATCGATGTTGATACTGAAAAAAGCACGTCGCCAGTGCTTGTTATGATAAACAGCATGTCTGTGCCTATCTGCAACCGTTTTCACGTTAAACAAGCCAATAGCGAAAAAACAACCACTTTTGAAAAGGTACCCCTCTTTGACACCCGCATGCGCAGGCCTCCTTGAACGTAGAAGGTCAGAACTTCAAGACTACATTCAATGGCGAAAATTTCATACGCAGGTTGTCTTGGTCTATATTTAGCCATTTTGGCGCAATTCACTCCTAAAATGCGTGTCGCAAACCAAAATCGCAAAAAATTGACTAAAACCTGCTATTTTGGGAGTTAAAGGTCATTCAAAGTCATCGACGTTGACATTTCTAAGAAAGTCGTCGCCAGTAGGCCTACTTGGTGTGATAAGCACCATGTCTGTGCCTAGGCCTATCTGCAGCTATTTTCACGCTAGGCTAACCGAGCCAATAGCAATAAAATAACGTCTTTTGGGGGGTGCCTCTTTCGCCCCCTCTTTCGTGGGGACCCCCATACCAAGCGGAATAAAATTTTGTCACAAAATACTAGAGACTTTCTGCTATCATCACATAGATAATGGCATATCTCCCGATGTGCAAAATTTAGTTAAAATCCGTTTACGGGGGGCTTTCCCACAAATAGGTTAAATTTTTGGTCATTGTGACTTTTTGTGCTTTCCTTTCCCTTCCCTTCCCTTCTGTCGCGCGTAGAAATTGGTCAGTATTTGTCAATGCTGGCGGATAGTCGGACTGCCGAAATATCAACTTATAACATAAATAAAGCTGTACTGTGATGAGTTTATATATGTATGACTCATTAGTTACTATTTCAATCTATGAGTCTATTCAGAAAATATATGACGCAGTTATGACAGACATTTTTGCGGCTGACTATTTGAACCGTCTTGTATGTAGTAAGTGAAAAAGTGCTATAATGGCACAGCATAAACTTCATAACTTAACTTATTGACATATGCCTATCTCTGTTCGTTCGTCTGTTTTGTGTCCACTCGTCCACAGCCCATGACTCGTCCCGTCCGTCGCTTGTTTTAGCCTCTGCTTTAGATTCCATATTGGCCATGTCAAGTCGTCCCGCTGTCACGCTGACACATCATGTCGAATAGCCTACGGTCGAATATAATACGGTCGTTATCCATCACGGGTGTTCAGAAAACACACTTGTGACAAGAAGCCCAGCTGCCGCTAAAATAGCCGGCTGTACTGATTGTCAGTGACCTTCAAGGTCAGCCAAGGTCGATGATTTTTATCTCATCTGAAAGGGCGTATGCTACTACCTATTAGTGATTAATAGTAACCTCACCATTTCCTGTTCTCCAATAGAAGCATTCCAAAATTAATGATTGCGTGGAGAACAAGAGAAAAGATTATTAGAACTACCATTATTGTTAATTACATATGCACGCGTACAATGCAGTTCTTACAATTTTAGGTTTAACTCGTTTTTGTGTGTGTTTTGTGTTTCTGTAAAGGTTAAACTTACTGTTCCATTATTATGTGCTTGTGTGCATTCTGCCTGGAAAGGCCGTCCCCGAAATGACCTTTGCTGTGTCGGGCCGCGGGGTGAATAAGTGAGTGAGTAGGGTTTAACGTCCCGCCCGAGTTTCCAAGATACAACCACCTATAGCTTGAAACTTTCCGTTACAAATTGCGGTCAAAGCGTTGCAGATGGAGACATGGTTACTGTTGACAATCTGTAGGAAGTCGCTAGCACCCTATCCGATAATACCATCGCCAAGTTCCTACGATTTACCGTTTAGTCACAATACATCTGTTTCGAACGGAGAGACGGACCGACAGACAGAGAGGTCTGAGAGACGGCGGACGACAACCGTACCATAAGCTCGACCGCTACGCTAAAAATTATATATACTAATAACGAAATAACGATATTTCGTTTTCTTTAGCATTACTGAGGAATATTTTTCACGTATAAGGCTCATGTCCTAATAGGGCATTCGCTGTTAACAGTATAGCCATACACATCGTGAGGTTACTGCTTTGATGGAGATCAAATAGGCTACATTTACACGTAACTAAACATTTATCGCCACTTTGCTCGCAACGCAAGAAGTTTCAGTCTATCCTATAGAACAGTGAACGGCAGCAAACAAAAATTTTTTTTTTCACACATTCCTTCCTCTATTCCTTCTTTGAGACCTTCTACATGGGAAGCCCCGTAGGCCTAATCTTCATAGCTAGATTTCTAGACCGTCGCAAGCCACCAAATATTGTTATATACCAAAAAACTTCATTTTGACTATTATTAATAAACTGCCATACTGAAAAACATTCACGTTTTTTAGATTTAGTTGCAACATATCTGAAAAGTAATTCTTACACAAATTTTTATAGATCTCCGAAAGCAATGGCTGGAAACGTTGCATTCGCTACAGCGCATGCTTTTTGAAAAAAAACATGTAATAATCGGCAAGTAGACAGAACTGCGAGTAACGAAGATCGAACACGCAGTACACCTGATGAGATCACACTCTAATTAGTTTCACTAATAGCTTCACTAGCTCATGTAGGCCTACAAGTAAGTACAAACCAGCATCACCTGTAGGCCTATCACACCTGCATCAGCGTCAGCCTAAATTCAAAAGTGCCAATCCCGATCGTCTCCAACAAAGCAGCAATCGTTCAGCACACAAAATGTGCACAGTTAGCTCAGAAGCCTACTCATTAATTAATCTGTGACTGTGTGTAGGCCTGCTTGTGCTCGTAAGGACATTGTTAGGCCTCTATATGACCAGCGGGAATTAGCTTTCGCTGAGACTTTAGTCCAAGACCAAGATTTGGTCTAAGACCAAAGTCAAGACGATGTTTCCTATTAGCAAACGTTGTGGGTCTAAGACTTTGGTTTTATTTAAAAGTTTAGTCTTAAAGTAGTCTCAGCATAATGTGACCTCACCCACTGGCAACAATGCAGTCGTGCGAATCACAGAATTTTGGTTCACAGTTTGTTAGATAATGTCGCATTTGCAAATTTTTCTTTCCAAAGATCCACTTTGACCGACAGTGCGACACTCGGCATATTCCTATACGTATGCATAGATATTCGTACTTAGACACTAATCTGAATAATATTTTTTCACCGTCGATGCAAAAAAGCCAAATCTGGTGTCAAAAATAATAAATATACGGTCTAGCGAACGAGTGAGTGAACGAGTGAGCGAATAAAGTTCAGCACCTTGTAATATTATTGTGTAATAACTAAGACTTACACATTAAGTACACAGATCACACGTAATTTAACTATGCCAGCTACAGAAAGTACTGGCTAAGACACTGCATGATCTGAATAATATTTTTTCACCGTCATAACCAAACTTGTAACCAGAATTACTTATTGCTTAGGCCTATATTACGTGCTAGTGACCGACCAGCACGCAAAGTCCTTCTTGGGTTGCGGCATCAACCGAGACGTCAGCTGATATACGTATGCGTATGCGTAGATAGGATGGCCGCATTATTTGTCGCCACTGGGCCAACAGACATCAGCCGATACACGTACTAAAGAGTGACATGGGGATGGGAACGGCGGTAATACCGCGGTAACAGCGGTAATGACCGCGGTAATTAGGACAACTACAACATCATCCGTAGATAGATTTTGATTAAAGACATATACGTGTGTTACTGACATACAAAGGATTATAATTTCTGCAGCTATAGTAGGATCTACATGTATTTTGTGAAGTGAACTGAATGCTAATCGTTTACTTTTGTCAACTGTGGAGTTTATAAACGTTATTAATTTGCAGTACATTGGTAAGCAAAAGTAGTATAATGTGTGGGTTATTAATGGCAATTACTTCATCAAAATAAAGATGGGAATGGGACAAAACGTGTGGGGATAGATTGGGGATGGGGAGAGC